>Ga0065721_10004868_pt1 | contig 35872 bp, 34 predicted proteins | sample Mesricmetagenome_FD_59108 | JGI IMG/M metagenome (GOLD analysis project Ga0065721, IMG submission 59108) | Mesophilic microbial community from rice straw/compost enrichment Sample: eDNA_1 v2 (version 2) | ecosystem: Engineered > Solid waste > Grass > Composting > Bioreactor | place: USA: Davis... | reverse complement strand
CCCGCCGATCAGGCGCAGGCGGCGGCTCCGCCGCCGGCGCTGGACTGGCCTTGGCCACCCCCTGATCCCAAGTCCTGGTGGGACGACAAATGGCCCGTGGCCGACGAGGCCGCCGATCCCCTGGCCGGACGTCGGCTGGGCCGGCGCGAGCGGCTGCCGATCATCGACAACGGCTATGATCCGCTGCTCTATCGGCTCTGGGGCTTCCAGCCGCTGCAGAACCAGATCCTGCGCTCCGGCGAGATGATCCTCGAAGTCGCCATCCGCCCTACCAATTCGGCCCGCCAGACCCTGATCCGCGCCACTGTCCGCCGTGACGGTCGGGCCTTCATCCAGGCGCGGGCCGGCCTGGGCTGTTGCGACCCGGGCATAGCCCGCCGCGTAGGGTTCGACGCCGAAGCGCCGCCCGGCTCGGCCGAAAAGCTCCTCGCCTTGCGGGAGGATCCCCTTTGGAACGCGCCCCGGGAGGTGCGTGTCGACTATGGTTCGGGCGCGGCCGACGCGCTCTGTGTCGATGGCGCCTCCTACGACCTCACCCTATTGGTTCCGGGTCAGGCCCGGTCGGTCAGGCGCTCCTGCGATCCTGCGGAGGTGGGCCAGGCGGCCGATGTGCTGGAAACCGTGCTGGGCCTGGCCCTCGGCCACGAGCCGCGCATCGACGTGATCTTCCCCGGCGGAGCCAACTTCGCGTCCGCCAGATCGGCCTATCAAAGCCTTGCGGCGGACGGTGGGCAGATCAAGGCCGCCCCCAATTCGCGCCCGCAGCCGCCCGCCTTTCCGGCTCCGCCGGTGGAGGCGGAGCCGGAGGCCGAGCCGCTGCCGGTCCCGGCGCCTAGCGCAGGATATTGAAGCGATAGAGCACGCCGCCGATGATCGCCCCGATCGCCGGCGCCACGAAGAACAGCCAGAGCTGCGAAAGCGCCGAGCCGCCCACCAGCACTGCGGGTCCGAAGCTGCGGGCGGGGTTCACCGAGACGCCGGTGACCTGGATGCCGACGATGTGGATCACGGCGAGGGTGATGCCGATCGCCAGGCCGGCGAAGCCCACCGGGGCTCCGGTGGAGGTCGAGCCGAGGATCACGATTGTGAAGAGCGCGGTCATCACGACCTCGAAGATGAGCGCCGCAGCCATGGTGTATTCGCCGTTGTAGCCCGGCCCCCAGCCGTTGTGGCCGAGCCCGCTGGCGACGCCCGCCAGCACGGCCAGCAGCCCCGCCCCGGCGAGGGCCCCGAGGAACTGGGCGATCCAGTAGAGCAGCATTTCACGGGCGCTCATCCGTCCGGCCACGAACACCGCCAGGCTGACCGCCGGATTCACATGACACCCGGAAACAGGCCCGATCCCATAGGCCATGGCGACGATGGCGAAGCCGAAGGCCAGGGCGATGCCGAGTTGGCCGACGTGATCCCCGGCCAGGACAGCGGCCCCGCAACCGAACAGGACAAGCGTAAGCGTACCGATGAACTCAGCGACGAACTTCTGCATGGGAGCCTCCCGTTTTGATTCGAAGGCTAACTCATGGTTGCGGTTAGAGATAGCGCACTCGCAACAAGGCCCCGCTTGGACGATCTGACCAATTGTTGAAGGTACGCCCGCCTTCCCAGATCGAACGAACTGCTAAGCTCCCCGTTTGAGGGATCTGGGCGACTGCAACGCCCGTGGCGCCGAGCCACGGGAGATTTCCTGACGGGAGATACAATGTACAAGCACATCCTCATCTCGACCGACGGGTCGGACGTGGCGCAGAAGGGCGTGGACCAGGGGCTGGCGCTCGCCAAGGCGCTCGGCGCGCGCGTCACCCTGATCACCGTCACCGAGTCGTTCCCGATCTACGCCAGCGCGGGCGCCGGGTGGGTTTCGACCGAGATGGCGAACTACGACGACATCCAGAAGGAGCACGCCGAGAAAATCCTGGCGACGGCCAAACATGCCGCCGACGGCCTCGGCGTCACCGCCGAGACGCTCTACGTCCCTAACGCCTCCCCGGCCGAAGCCATCGTGGAGGCCGCCAAGTCCCGGGGCTGCGACATGATCGCCATGGCCTCGCACGGACGCCGTGGCATCGGCCGACTGCTGCTCGGCAGCCAGACCTCCGAGGTCGTCTCCCACGCCCCGGTCCCGGTGTTGGTCGTGCGATGAGCTGAGGCGCGCGGGCGTACGGAGACTTCAAAATCCGTCCGCCCGCCCCTATATTGAGCGCGTCGGGGCTCGCCCCGACTATGGAGATAAACGCGCACGTAATAAGCGGACTGGACCCGGGTGCGATTCCCGGCGGCTCCACCAATCTTCCCCGGTCGTTATCGCCGGAAAGCATGGGGCCGATCAGCATCGACAGACGTGTAAAGGTGTTGCTTTCTCTCGGCTTGGCCCACCGTTTCGGGCTTTTAAACTAACTGCGAACGATAACTTCGCTGAAGAAGTCCGTCTGGCTGCGTAAGCGGTCCGATAGATTTCGACCTAAACTCCTAGCGTTTTAGCAGCGCTAGGCGGGGCCAGGAGGGGGCCTTGCAACAGAACCCCTCCACCTTCACCTAAAAGCTTGCGATAGAACGTCCCGCGCGGTTCGTGCCGCCTTGCGCGCCGACGCCGAAACGCTACCTTCGCGGAATTCCAAGTACCCCGGAGTTTCGATGGCCCAGGATCCGCCGGCCCAAGACCAGATGCACTATGACGCCATGGCCCAAGAGGCCCTGCGCGGCGTGGTGAAGGCCGCCCTGAAGCGCGCCGCGGCGCCGGAGGGCCTGCCGGGCGCGCACCATTTCTACATCACCTTCAAGACCAATGCGGCCGGGGTCTCGGGACCGAGCGACCTGCTCGGCAAATATCCCGACGAGATGACCATCGTCCTGCAGCACCAGTATTGGGACCTGGCGCCCGGCGAGACCTTCTTCTCCGTCACGCTCAAGTTCGGCGGCCAGCCCAAGCGCCTGTCGGTGCCCTATGCGGCCGTCACGCGCTTCTATGATCCGAGCGTTCAATTCCTGCTGCAGTTCGAGGCGCCGTCCGCCCCGGCCACGCTGCCGACGGCCGAGCCGGAGCCACCGCCGGCGCCCGCCGCAGATCCGAACGCGCCCAACGTCGTCTCCCTCGACACCTTCCGTAAGAAGTGATCCATGACCGACGTGGCGCCTGAGCCCGAGACGCTCACCGACGAAGCCATCCTGGCCCGTTTCCAACGTTCGAAGAACCAGCCCACCGGCTCCCAGACCCTGGGCTTTCGCCTGGTCGCGGTCAGCCAGGGCGAAAAGTCGGTCGAGGTCGAGTTCGAGGCCAAGGCCGAGCTGCTGCTCAATCCGATGAAACAGGTCCAGGGCGGCTATCTCTGCGCCATGCTGGACGAATGCATGTCCGTCGCCTGCATGGTTGCCTCGGGCATGACCCATGTGGCGCCGACCGCGGAGATGAAGACGACCTTCTTCCGGCCCGCGGCGCCGGGCAAACTCAAGGGCGTCGGCCGAGTCGCCAAATGGGGGCGGACCATCGCCTTCACCGAGGGCGAGCTCTACGACGCCGAGGGACGCCTCCTGGCCAAGGCCACAGGAACGGCGGTGCCCACGCCCTTCCAGCGCTACAAGAGCTGAGATGCTCGGGCGCGCTGGCATTGTCGGCGTGCTTTTGACCTTCCTGCTCGCTTTTGCGCGTCCAGCCTTCGCGGAGGGCCCGTTCGAAGACTGGGCGGCGGTCGTGGTCGCGGGAGACTTCCACGGCAGCGGTGGAGGCGCGACCGAGGCCTTCGACAACGCGCGCCGCGACATCTCGAAAGAGCTCCAGCGCCTCGGCTTCGCGGCTGAAAACATGCGGCAGTTCTCGGTGCGCCCCACCCGCTACAAGGAGCCTCTCCTCAAGTCCGATCCCCGTGCGATCTACGAGAGCCTGAACGAGCTTGCCGGGCGCGCGAAGTCGGGTTGCCTGCTCTACTTCACCTCGCACGGCGCGCCGCAGGGCGTGGTCATCGACAAGCAGATCCTGCCGCCGGGCGTGCTGGGACGTATCCTCGACCTCACCTGCCCCAATCGGCCGACCATCGTGATCATTTCCGCCTGCTATTCCGGCGTCTTCGTTCGGCCTCTCGCCCAACCGAACCGTATGATCCTCACAGCCGCCCGTCCCGATCGGACCTCCTTCGGCTGTGGAGAGGACAACATCTATCCGTTCTTCGACGACTGCGTCCTGAAGTCGAGCCCCGCATCCAAGGACTTCGCCGCCCTCGCCGGCGCGGTGAAATCCTGCGTCGCGGTCCGCGAGGTGGCCGAGGGCATGCGCCCGCCTTCCGAGCCCCAGGTCTGGATCGGCGGCGAACTACTGCCGATCCTCCCGCTCTACGCCTTTCCCAGGCCTCCGCCCCGAGGCGGCTGACGAGCTCTCCACAGGCTGAACGATCTCCCGACGCGCCGGCCCCTAGCGACTCCGACACGGGGCGCCCTACAACAGGATTCTCCAGATAGATCAGGGCCGTTCGTCGATGCGTTTGATCTCCAAGGCGGCTTTCGCCTTCGCGCTTGCTTGGTTCGCCGCGCCTGCCTTGGCCCAGGATGCTCCGTCGTCGTCGGCCGCCTCGACCGCGCTGCCTAAGGCGCCGGTGCCCTATACCAGCCTGCAGAAGAAGGCCGCGCCCAGGTCAAGGCCCGCGGCTGCGCCCGTCCAGGCTCCAACCACGGCTGCGCCCCCTCCCGCAGCCCTTCCAGTCACTCCGACCGGCGCGCGCCTGGCGCCGGGACAGCCCATCCCTCAGGCCGAGCTGGAGGCCTTTATCGACGGCGCCGTGCGCAGCGCCATGGCGCACGATCACATCGCCGGCGTCACCGTCTCGGTCGTCCAGAACGGCCAAGTCGTGCTCAAGAAGGGCTATGGCTTCGCCAGCCTTTCGCCCGCGCGCAAGGTCGATCCGGACCGCACGCTCTTCCGCATCGGTTCGATCTCCAAGACCTTCGCCTGGATCGCCTTGATGAGAGAGGTGGAGGCCGGCCGCGTGCGGCTCGACGCCCCGATCAACCTCTACCTGCCGGAGCGTGTTCAGGTGCGCGACCAGGGCTATCAAACGCCTGTGCGGGTCATCAATCTGATGGACCACTCGCCGGGCTTCGAGGACCGGGCTCTCGGCCACCTCTTCGAGCGGAACTTCGACCGCGTGCGCCCCCTCGCCGACTATCTGCGCCAGGAACGGCCCAGCCGCGTGCGCGCTCCGGGCGTCAGCTCCGCCTATTCCAACTACGGCGCGGCCCTGGCCGGCGAGGCGGTCTCCTACGTCTCGGGCAAGCCTTTCGAGCGCCAGGTCGAGGAGACGATCTTCCTGCCGCTCGGCATGAACAACACCAGCTTCCGCGAACCGCATCCGCCGAAGGCGGGCGTCGCTGGGCCGATCCCAGAGCGCTTGGCCGGCAATATCTCGGACGGCTACCGATGGACCCCCGGCGGCTTCCAGAAGCGGCCGTTCGAGTACATCGGCCAGGTGGCCCCGGCGGGCTCGGCCTCCTCCACCGCCGCTGACATGGCGCGCTACATGCAGCTGCTGCTCGCCGGCGGCGCCTTGGACGGCGCCACCATCTACGGCCCGCGCGCGGCCCAGGCCTTCCGCACGCCCATCCGCAAGACGCCGCCGGGCATCAATGGCTGGCGGCACGGCTTCATCGAGTATCCGCTGCCCGGCGGGCGGACCGGCTTCGGCCACGCGGGCGGCACGCTCTCCTTTCTCTCCAACATGGTCGTGGCCCCCGACCTCGGGCTCGGCGTCTTCGTCAGCACCAACACCGAAACCGGCGGCAAGCTCGCCATGTCCCTGGCCAGCGACGTCGTCCAGCAGTTCTATGTCGCGCCGCAAGTCTTCCCGCGCGCCGGCTCTCGCCAACTGGCCGACCGCGCCGGGGATTTCGCCGGCCACTATGTCGGCAACCGTCGCGCCTATGGCGGTCTGGAGGGCATGGTCGGCCTGATGATCGGCGGCGCTTCGGTCAGCGTCACGCCGGACGGGCGGCTCGTCCTCGCCTCCAAGGGAGAGGCGCGGCCCTATGTCCCGGAGGGCGATCCCTCCGCCGGCCGTTTCATCTCGGTTTCGGGTCCGGAACGCCTGGTGTTCACCATGCGCGACGGCAAGGCGGTCAGCTTCCGCACCAGCATGGGCGAGCAGACCTATGAGCGCGCAGGTTTCTGGCATCGGCCCGGCGTGCTGGTCGGCCTGGCCGTCCTCACCGCCTTGGCGGCGCTCGCGACGCTCGGCGGCCTCTTCCTTCGCAATCGTCGCGAGTTCCGGGAGACCTCCGTCCAGCGCCAGGCGAGCCTCCTGCAGAACACCCAGGCGATCCTCTGGCTCACCGCCTTCGTCCTGTTCGCTGTCTGGGCGATCGGCGTCTCGGACGCGGCGAACGCGATGTACGGCTGGCCCGGCCCTTGGCTGATCATCGCCTCGGCCTGCGTGCTCGTCGCGACCGCCCTCACCATCGGCGGCCTCATCCTGCTGCCAGGCGTCTGGCGGGGCGGGCGCCGGGTTGATTCGTGGTCGGCTCTGCGCAAGTTCGCCTATTCGTTCACAGCCTTGCTCTATGCCGCCTTCGCCGTAATCCTGGGCTTCTGGGGAGCACTTAGCCCTTGGAATGGCTAGGCTTTTTCGAGCCTGCTTGAGCGATCCCGTTCAACGAAATGAGGCGAAGGCGCCTCAAATCTAAACGCGTCGTTTACCATCGACTGGGTAAATCCTGCCTAGCGGCGGGCGAGTGGACGTCCGTCCCGCGTACCCTGGGAAGGACGCCCGCCTGTGAACAACCTCGTGGCTGCTTTGCAGAAGTTCGGGATTGGCCGGCTTGCGGCCATTCTCGGCATCGGAGCAGGCGTGGCCGCGGCGCTGATCGCCCTCACCATGAATCTCGGTGAGCCCAAGGCGCTGCTCTATTCCAACCTGGACCTCAAGGAGGCAGGCTCCATCACGGCCGCCCTCGACCAGGCGGGGGTGAAGTACGAGGTCAAGGGCGACGGCTCCACCATCATGGTCCCCCGCGACCAGGTCGCCTCGACGCGGCTCATGCTGTCGAGCAAGGGCCTGCCGACCTCCGGCTCCGTCGGCTACGAGATCTTCGACGAGAGCTCCGCCCTCGGCCAGACCGATTTCGTCCAGCAGCTTAACCGCCAACGCGCCTTGGAGGGCGAGCTCGCCCGCACCATCCGCAGCCTGGATGGCGTGACGTCGGCGCGCGTTCACCTGGTCCTGCCCAAACGCCAGCTGTTCGAAGAAGAGGCCGAGCAGCCCTCGGCGTCGGTCACCATCGGCGTGGGCGGACGCCCCCCTTCGGCCGATCAGGTCCAGGCGATCCAGAACCTGGTTTCCAGCGCGGTGCCGAACCTCAAGCCCGGCCGGGTCACGGTGGTCGACCAGCACGCCAAGACCCTCTCGGCCGGAGAGGACGGCTTCGGCGGGCAGGTCGCCGATGGACGCCGCAACGAGATCGAGCAGCGCATCGCCAAAACGGTCACCAAGCTCGTCGAGGGCGTGGTCGGGCCAGGCAAGGCGCGCGTGAACGTCACCGCCGACCTGAACCTCGCGCGGGTCACCCTGCAGCAGGAGACCTTCGACCCCGACGGCCAGGTGGTGCGCTCGGAGACCACCAACGAAGAAAACGCCAACGAGAACCAGCCTGACGCCAATGGCGGCGTCACCGCCGCCGCCAACATCCCGGGCGGGCCGGAGCTGGCCGGCCAAGGCTTGAACCAGTCCTCCAGCGGCCGGACCGAAACCACCACCAACTACGAGATCTCCAAGACGATCCGCACCGAGGTGCAGGAGCCTGGCGAGGTGAAGCGCCTCTCCGTCGCCGTCGCGGTCGATGGCCTCACCGCGGCCGGAACCGAGGGCAAGCCCGGCGCCTACACGCCCCGCTCGGCCGAAGAAATGCAGCGCATCGAACAGCTCGTGCGCACCGCCGTCGGGTTCAACGCCGACCGCGGCGACCAGGTGACCGTCGTCAATGTCCGCTTTCCCACAGCCGAGGCCGAGGGCGGCGTCGAGGCCGCCAATCCGCTGATGGGCTTCGACAAGAACGACATCATGCGCGCCGTCGAGCTGGGCATCCTGGCCCTCGTCGCCATCCTGATGATCATCTTCGTGGTCCGTCCGCTCCTGAAGCCGCCCGCCGGGGGCCGCGGACTTCCGGCCCTGGCGGGTGTGGGCGGCGTTCCGGTGACGCGCCTGGCGACGACGGCCGACGGCCAGCCCCTGCAGGTCACGGTCGATCCGGCCACCGGCCAGCCCCTCGCCCTGCCCGGGCCGAACGAGCTGGAGCAGCGGATCGACATCGCGCGGGTCGAGGGGCAGGTGAAGGCTTCCTCGGTCAAGCGCGTCTCCGAATTCGTCGAGAACCATCCCGAGGAGTCGGTCTCGCTCCTCCGTAGCTGGCTGCACGAGTCGCAATGAACGCGCGTCTGAAGGCCATAACCGATCCAAGCAAACTGACCGGTCCGGAGCGGGCCGCGGTGGTTCTTCTCGCCCTGGGGGAAGAGCACAAGACCATTTGGCAGCACCTGGACGAAGAGGAGATCAAGGAGATTTCGCAGGCCATGGCGGGCCTTGGGACCGTCTCCTCCAGCGCGGTCGAACAGCTCCTCGTCGACTTCATCTCCGGCATGTCCGGGGCCGGCGCGATCATGGGCTCCTTCGAACAGACCCAGCGGCTGCTGCAGGCCTTCCTGCCGGCCGACAAGGTCGACGCCCTCATGGAGGAGATCCGCGGCCCCGCGGGCCGCACCATGTGGGACAAGCTCGGCAATGTGAACGAGGCGGTCCTCGCCAACTATCTCAAGAACGAGTACCCGCAGACGGTCGCCGTCGTGCTCTCCAAGGTGAAGTCCGACCACGCGGCCCGGGTGCTCGCCGCCCTGCCCGAAGACTTCGCCCTCGAATGCGTGACCCGCATGCTCCGGATGGAGCCGGTGCAGCGCGAAATTCTCGACAAGATCGAACAGACCCTGCGCACGGAGTTCATGTCCAATCTTGCGCGGACCTCCAAGCGCGACAGCCATGAGATGATGGCGGACATCTTCAACGCCTTCGACCGCCAGACCGAAGCGCGTTTCCTGACCGCCCTGGAGGAACGCAACCGCGAAAGCGCCGAGCGCATCCGCGCCCTGATGTTCGTTTTCGAGGATCTTTCCAAGCTCGACCCGGGCGGCGTCCAGACGCTGCTCCGCAATGTCGAGAAGGACCAGCTCGCCCTCGCCCTAAAGGGCGCCTCGGACTCTCTGCGCGAGATGTTCTTCTCCAACATGTCCGAGCGCGCCGCGAAGATCATGCGCGAGGACATGGAAAGCATGGGCCCGGTGCGGCTTCGCGACGTGGACCAGGCTCAGATGGCGATGGTCCAGGTCGCCAAGGACCTCGCCGCGAAGGGCGAGATCATGCTGGCCGGCGCCGGCGGCGACGACGAGTTGATCTACTGATGGATCGTTTCTCGCCCCTTCTCCTCGACCCGCGCCCATTGGGAAGGAGGCTCGCATGACCTCCCACCAGAAGTTCGGTTTCGACACCGTTTTCGACAGCGTCGGCCAGACCCATGAGCCGCCGCGCCCCAAGCGCCTGTTCCCCGCCGATGAGGTCGAGGCGATCCGCGCGCACGCCTTCGCCGAAGGTGAGCGCCAGGGCCTCGCCTCCATGGCCGCCCTGGAGGCCCAGGCGCTCTCCCAGATCGCCGCGGCGATCGGTCAGGCGCTGCCGCGGCTCGCCGGCGTCGCGCACGAGCATCGCGAAGGTTCAGCCGAACTGGCCCTCGCCTGTGGCCGCGCGATCGCCGACGCCGCGCTCGAGGCGTTTCCCCTCGCCCCCATCCGCGCCGCCCTGGAGAGCCTCGCCCGCGAGATCGAGGCTTCGCCCCGTCTGGTGGTGAACGTCTCCCCCGCCTTGGCGGAAGGCCTGCAGGCCAAGCTCGAAGAAACCGCGCAGGCGATCGGCTATTCCGGCGCGATCCAGGTGCGGCCTATGGGCGCCGGCCCGGCGGCCTTCACCCTCGATTTTGGCGACGGGACGGCGACGTTCGATCCCGCCGCCGCCGCCGAACGCGTCGCCCAGGCCCTGCGCGCGGCCCTCGCCGCCGAGGGTCTGCACGCCGAACCTCTCATCCCCGGAAGCGAAAGCTGACCGCCATGTCCGACAACGACCTCAAGCTGGACGAATTCGCCCCCTCCGGACCGATGGAGATCGGGACCGAGATCGAGGAGAAAACCGCCACCGATCTGGCGCCCGTCTTCGATGTTCCGGTCTCGATCTCGGCCGTGCTCGGCCGGGCCACCATGTCGGTTGCGCAGCTTCTGCAGCTGCAGTCCGGCAGCATTCTCGACCTCGACCGCAAGGTCGGAGAGGCCATCGACATCTATGTGAACAACCGCCTGGTCGCTCGCGGCGAGGTCGTCATCGTCGACGATCGCCTGGGTGTCACCATGACCGAAATCATCAAGGACGGCGACGCCCAGGGCTGATCGGCCCCGATGCGTCTGTAGGAGAAGTAGCTATGCGGCTTTTGGTCGTCGGAAAACTGAACGGGCAGCTCGCCAGCGCGGTGAAGATGGCGATGACGGCTGGCGCCAAGGTCAGCCATGTGGAAACCGCCGAGGCCGCCACCCACGCCCTGCGCGCAGGCCAGGGCGCCGACCTGCTGCTGGTGGACTACGACCTCGACATCGCCGGGCTGATCGCCGCCAACGAGGCCGAGCGGATCCGGGTTCCGGTGGTCGCTTGCGGCGTCGACGCCGACGCCCGCAAGGCGGCCAACGCCATCCGCGCCGGCGCGAAAGAATTCATCCCGCTGCCGCCGGACGCCGAGATGATCGCCGCCGTGCTCTCGGCGGTTTCGGACGACGACCGCCCCATGGTCGTGCGCGATCCGGGCATGCAGGCGGTGATCGGCCTGGCCGACCAGGTCGCCCCTTCGGACGCCTCCATCCTCATCACCGGCGAGAGCGGTTCCGGCAAGGAGGTCATCGCCCGCTACGTGCATCAGAAGTCGCGGCGCGCCAGCCGGCCTTTCATCTCCGTCAACTGCGCCGCCATCCCGGAAAACCTGCTGGAGAGCGAGCTCTTCGGGCACGAGAAGGGCGCCTTCACCGGCGCGGTCGCGCGGCGGGTCGGCAAGTTCGAAGAGGCCAACGGCGGCACCCTGTTGCTCGACGAAATCTCCGAAATGGACGCCAGGCTGCAGGCCAAGCTGCTGCGGGCCATCCAGGAGCGCGAGATCGACCGGGTCGGCGGCTCCAAGCCGGTGAAGGTGGACATCCGCATCCTCGCCACCTCCAACCGCGACCTCGCCCAGGCGGTCAAGGAAGGCGCGTTCCGCGAGGACCTGCTCTACCGCCTCAACGTCGTCAACCTCCGTCTGCCGCCCCTGCGCGAGCGGCCCGGCGACGTCGTGGCCCTGGCCGAGTTCTTCATCCGCAAGTACGCCAAGGCCAATGGCACGCCCGAGCGGCCGCTTTCGGCCGAGGCCAAGCGCCGCCTGGTGGCGCATCGCTGGCCGGGCAATGTCCGCGAACTCGAGAACGCCATGCACCGAGCGGTTCTGCTGGCCACCGGCCCGGAGATCGAGGAAGGCGCGATCCGCCTGCCCGACGGTCAGCCGCTGGCCGCCCCGGACCCGGCCGCGCGCGCCGCCCAGGCCGCCGCCGACACGGCCGAGGCGGTCACCCGCAGCTTCGTGGGCCAGACGGTCGCCGACATGGAGCAGCGGCTCATCCTCGACACGCTGCAGCATTGCCTCGGTAACCGCACCCATGCCGCGAACATCCTCGGCATCTCGATCCGTACCCTCCGGAACAAGCTGAAGGAGTATTCGGAAGCCGGCGTCGCCGTGCCGGCCCCGCAGATGGGCGCCAGCGCCGCCTAGTCACGAGACTCGAAGATGACGGACACGACGCTCTCATCCTCGCAGCGCCCGACCGCCCGCGACGTCGCAGGGTGGCTGATGAAGGGCGAGGTCGCCCTGGCGCTGGGCGTGATCGGCATCGTCGTCCTGCTGATCCTGCCGATCCCGCCCTTCATGCTGGATCTGCTGCTGGCGGTGTCGATCACCTCGTCAGTCTTGATCCTGATGACCTCGCTGCTGATCAAGAAGCCGCTGGAGTTCACCGCCTTCCCAACGGTGCTCCTGGTCACCACGCTCTTCCGCCTCGGCCTCAACGTCGCCTCGACGCGCCTGATCCTCGGCCACGGTCATGAGGGCGCTCACGGCGCCGGCAAGATCATCGAGGGCTTCGGCAAGCTGATGATGGGCGGCAACTACGTCATCGGCGTCATCGTCTTCGCCATCCTGGTGATCGTGAACTTCGTCGTCATCACCAAGGGTTCGGGGCGGATCGCCGAAGTCTCCGCCCGCTTCACCCTGGACTCGATGCCCGGCAAGCAGATGGCCATCGACGCCGATCTCTCGGCCGGCCTGATTGACGAGACCGAGGCCAAGACCCGCCGGAAGGAACTGGAGCAGGAGAGCACCTTCTTCGGGGCCATGGACGGCGCCAGCAAGTTCGTCCGCGGCGACGCGATCGCCGGCCTGATCATTGTCGCGATCAACATCATCGGCGGCATCCTGATCGGGGTTGTGCAGCACAAGGTGCCGCTCGGACAAGCGGCCTCGACCTACACGATCATGACCATCGGCGATGGCCTGGTCAGCCAGATCCCGGCCTTGATCATCTCGATCGCCGCCGGCTTCCTGGTTTCCAAGGCGGGCGTCGACGGCTCGGCGGACAAGGCGCTGGTCGCCCAGCTCGCCATGAACCCGATCAGCCTGGGCATGGTTTCGGCCTCAGCGGGCGTCATCGCCCTGATCCCCGGCATGCCGATCATCCCCTTCGCGGCCTTGGCGGCGGGCGCTGGCTATCTCGCCTGGCGGCGCTCGCAAGAGGCCGCCGCCCCGCCCCCGGTCGACATCGTCCCGCTCGCCGCGCCAGCGGAGGAGCAGGAGGAGTCGATCGCCACCTCCCTGGCCATCGACGAGATCAAGATCGAGCTCGGCTATGGCCTGCTGTCGCTGATCAACGACCTCGAGGGCCGCCGTCTCACCGACCAGATCAAGGCCCTCCGGCGCACCCTCGCCCAGGACTTCGGCTTCGTGATGCCGGCTGTGCGCATCCTCGACAACATGCGCCTGCCCTCGCAGGGATACATGATCCGCATCAAGGAGATGGAAGGCGGCGGCGGCGAGGTGCGCCTGGGATCCCTGATGGCGATGGATCCGTCGGGCGGCCAGGTCGACCTCCCCGGCGAGCATGTGCGCGAACCGGCCTTCGGCCTGCCCGCGACCTGGATCGACGAGTCCCTGCGCGAAGAGGCGACCTTCCGTGGCTACACTATCGTCGATCCGGCCACGGTGCTGACGACGCACCTGACCGAGATCCTCAAGGAGAACATGCCGGACCTGCTCTCCTACGCCGAGGTGCAGAAGCTGCTGAAGGAGCTGCCGGGCGAGCAGAAGAAGCTGGTCGAAGACCTGATCCCCGGCGTCGTGACCGCCACGACCGTGCAGCGGGTCCTCCAGGCGCTACTGCGCGAGCGCGTCTCCATCCGCGACCTGCCCGCCATCCTCGAGGGCATCGGCGAGGCGGCGCCGCACACCGGCTCCATAACCCTGCTGGTCGAGCAGGTGCGTAGCCGCCTGTCGCGCCAGCTTTCCTTCGCCTATCGCGGCGACGACGGCGCCTTGCCGATCATCACCATGTCCGGCGAGTGGGAAAACGCCTTCGCCGAGGCCCTGGTCGGCGCGGGCGAGGAAAAGCAACTGGCCCTGGCCCCGTCGCGCCTGCAGGAGTTCATCCGTGCGGTCCGCGACAACTTCGAACGCGCGGCGCTGGCCGGCGACAGCGCCGTCCTGCTGACCAGCCCGCAGATCCGCCCCTATGTCCGCTCCATCATCGAGCGCTTCCGCGGCCAGACCCCAGTGCTGAGCCAAAACGAGATCCACCCCAAGGCGCGACTGAAAACCGTCGGACAGATCTGACCGCTGCGCGACCGCTCCGGCGCGCAGCGCCGGCTCAAACCAGCGGCTTGGCGAAGATGTACTGCGGCCCCATGCCTTCCTCGTGCCGCTGGCCGGTGTCCACGAAGCCGATCTTCCGATAGGCCTCGATGGCCCCGGTGTTGCGTGCGTTGACCGCCAGCATCAGCTGGGGCTGGACGGGACGCTCCCGCGCGAACCAGTCCTCGAGAAGGCTGATGCAGCGCCGCCCCACGCCCTTGCCCTGGAACCCCGGGCGGACGCGAAAATTGTGCAGGCTGACCGTGCCCGGCGGCGCCCAGGCCGGCCGGCGCAGACCTTCCCGCAGCACGAAGAAGCCCACCACTTCGCCGCTGGGTTCGACGACGGCGAAGCCCTGTTCGAGCCCCACGGCGTCCGGCTCGTTCAAGCGCCCGAACACCTCGTCGAGGCTGCCGGCGAAGGCCTCCTGTTCCGGCGGCAGGGCGATCGCCTCCACCAGGTCGCGATCGGCGCCAGAGATCGGCTCAAGTCTCCAATCGGCGGCTTGTGTCGTCGGTCCCATGAGCAAAGGCTAACACGCATTCGGCGAATGTCGTCATCCGATGAACGCCGCCGGCCGGCCTCGGCTGCGGCCAACCGCCTGATTGGCCGACGTTAACCTCACGGGCGTTGCAGGCGCGGTCCCTGGCTGGTAGCGATTTGCCCCTGGCGCGGTCACTGACGGCCGCGAAGCGTTGGATATCGAATGCGGCAACCTGCTTCCCCGACCCGGCGCAGCCCGGGCAGCGCGATCTTCTGGGATCTGCTGACCTTCGAACGGCTGATGACCAATCAGGTCATCCACCTGATCTACTGGGCGGGGCTGGGCGTGATCGCGCTCCTGGCCTTCGGCACCGTCGGCGCGGCCGTCGGCGTGGCGCTGCGCGAAGAGAACTGGTTCGGGATCCTGTTGGCGATCCCGGTGCTGGTGGCCGGCCTGCTGGTGGTCGCCGGACTCGTGCTGCTCTGGCGTTCGTTCTGCGAGCTCTATGTGGCCCTCTTCCGCCTCAGCGACGATCTTCACGCCCTGCGCCAAGCCGCCGACGCCGATCAGTTGGAAGCGCCGCGGCAGGCTCGCCAGCCGGCCCGCGATCAGTTGAACTAGCGGGCGGCCACGCGCCGCAGGCCAAGTTCGTCCAGGGCGGCCGTCTCCCGCCGCGCGGTTTCCTTGAGCTGAGCCAGCCGGATACCCTCCGCGACTTGCTCGTACTTCTTCTGCTCCTCGAAGGCCGAGGCGAGCGCATCCCGCGCTCCGGCCTCTTCCAGGGCGATGCGGCCGATCTCGGCCTGCACCAGGGCCTTGCGCGCCCGCAGCCCCTCCCAGAAACCGACCTGGTACCAGCCCGCCTCGGCGTCCTGTCTGGCTCGCTCGGCCTCGGCTTCCCCTTCGGCCTCCAGCAGGGCCAGCCTCATCTCCGCCTGCAGCCGCCGCTCGGTGATCTCGCCAAGGCGCTTCTGCAGTAGTTCGACCTCGTAGGTCGACAGCTTGATCAGGGATTTGGCCCAACTCATTCGGCTTCACCGTTCAGGATGCTGGCGAGGGTGTCGAAGCTCTCTTCCAGCCCGGTCGCCTCGTCCTTATCCTGGGCGAGGAAGGCCTCAAGCGCTGGGTTGAGCGCGATGGCGCGATCGACCATCGGATCGGCGCCGGCGCGATAGGCGCCGATGCGGATCAGTTCTTCCATGTTGGCGTAGGCGGCCAGCGACTGGCGGGCCGCCTTCACGATTTCCCGCTCGTGCGGCAGATGGCAGCCCGGCATGGTCCGGCTGATCGATTTGAGCACGTTGATCGCCGGGAACCGGCCGCGCTCGGCGATGGCGCGCTCCATGACGATGTGGCCGTCGAGGATGCCGCGCACCGCGTCGGCGATCGGTTCGTTGTGGTCGTCCCCGTCCACCAACACGGTGAAGAGGCCGGTGATCGGGCCGGCCGTCGTGCCGTCCGGCCGGATCGGTCCCGGACCGGCCCGTTCCAGCAGCTTGGGCAGTTCGGTGAAGACCGTCGGCGTATAGCCCTTGGTGGTCGGCGGCTCGCCGGCCGCCAGGCCGATCTCGCGCTGGGCCATGGCGAAGCGCGTCACCGAGTCCATCAGGCAGAGCACTTCTAAGTCCTGGTCGCGCAGGAACTCGGCTATGGCCAGGGTCATATAGGCCGCTTGCCGCCGCTTCAGCGCCGGCTCGTCGGAGGTGGCGACCACCACGACCGCGCGCTTGAGCCCTTCTTCGCCGAGGGTCTCCTCGATGAACTCGCGGACCTCCCGGCCCCGTTCGCCGATCAGGCCCACAACCACAGCGTCGCAGTCCGACTGCTTGGCCAACATCGACAGCAGCACCGACTTGCCCACGCCCGAGCCGGCGAAGACGCCGAGCCGCTGCCCCCGGCAGCAGGTGGTGAAGACGTTCATCGACCGCACGCCCAGGTTCAGTCGTTCCCCCACCCGCCCGCGCGCGTGCGCCGGCGGCGGCGGCGGACGAAGCGGATAGGCGGCGTTTCCTTGCGGCAGGGGACCAAGGCCGTCGATCGGCTCTCCGAAAGCATCCACGATGCGGCCGAGCCAGGCGGTCGTCGGCCGCACCGCTGATCCCTGCGGCTCGATGCGGATCTCGGCGCCTGGCGCGACGCCCTCGACCGGACCGAAGGGCATGAGCAGGGCGCGGGTCTCGCGGAAGCCGACCACCTCTGCCGACAGCGGACGGTCGTTGCGGCGCTCGATCTCAGCACGCGCCCCCACCGCCAGGCGCGTCAGGCCGCCACGCGCCTCGATCAGAAGGCCGTTCACGGCCGCCACGCGGCCGGAGACGATGAGCGGATCGATCCGCTCCACGGCGGCGATGAGACTACGCAAACGGCCCAAACCCCAACGGCCAGATTCGGCCGCTGGGGCAGAGTCCGTCAGGCGCCGTTAACTCCTGATGAAAATGCGGCCAAGCTTAACGCAGAGCGCTCGCGAGCCGAGCCGCTTGGCGGGGATGCTTGGCGACCAGCTTCGCCGTCGAAACCGGGCGGCGCATGGCGGCCTTGACCAGGAGCGGCCGCGCCGCCTTGGCCAGGGCGGGCCTGGCGTTGCGGGAGATGCTTCCACGTCCGAGATAGGCTGCGATCCCGATGACGGCCAGGGCGCCCAGACCGATCGTGACGGCCGGGTGCTTCTGGGCTTCCGTATAGACACTGAAGCGCCGTCCCTTCAGGCTTTCGCTCTCGGTCATCCCATCGACGCCGGGCTGGTAGAGGCTGTCGCTGGAGAGTGGCGGAGCCTTGCGACGGGAGAGCGGAGGAATGACCCGCGCCATGACGCGATCCGTCAGGCGCGGCGCCGTCACCGACCCGATCGCCATCGGGCGGGCGCCCGCCCCTACCGCGAGGTCTCGAACGGGATGCACGGCCGCGTGCAGGATCGCATCGGCCACCACCTCGGGCGAATAGCGCGGCGGCGGCACCGACGGCGCCTTTTCCATCAAGTTGCGCGCGTGGTCGACGAACGGGGTGGAAATGCTGGAGGGCTTGATCAGGGTCACCGAGACAGGCGTCTTCTCCCGCAGCAGTTCGATCCGGAGCGCTTCGGTGAATCCCTTCACCGCATGCTTCGACGCCGAATAGGCGCCCAGGAGCGGCGTCGCCACGTCCGACGTGGAGGAGCCGACATTGATGATCGCCCCGGCGCCGCCGCGCTCACGGAAGTGCTTCACCGCTTCCAGAGAACCGTTGACCACGCCGAAGTAATTCGTGCGGAACAGTTGCTCGTGATCCTCCGGCGAGGTCTGGGTCAGCTCGCCGTAGAGTCCCACGCCGGCGTCGTTGATCCAGGTGTCTATCCGCTCGAAGCGGGCCACCGCTGCGCGCGACACCTTCTCCATATCGGCCGGGCTTCCGACGTCTGCGACGACGGCGTGGGCGCGGCCGCCCTCGGCGTTGATATCATCGCAGATGGCGCGCAGCGCGTCGGCGTTGCGCGAGACCAGCACCACTGCGGCTCCGGCCTTTGCGGCCTTGCGGGCGGTCGCCAGGCCGATGCCGGACGAAGCTCCCGTGATGACGATGACCTGATCGGCGAGCGGCTTCAGTTTCACGGCCATGGGGAATCCTTCTGGGGCTTGCGGTTTCAGGTCCAAACGGACCGGCGCCGGTCATGTTCCCGCCGGCGCTGAGGATCACGCGGCGCACCCCGCTTCGACCCGGAAGTCCAATCACAAAAGATTCAACAGGCGCCGCGACTCGCCCACGGCGCCGCCGCTTGCCGCTGATTCCCGAAGCGCGTTAACGATTCGCTCGGAGGCACTTCACCATTAACCGATCATAAATTAACTCGCTGGCAAGTTAACCGCGAGGATCGAGGCGGATTGCCGAAATCGTGGGCTGAGCGCTGCGTTCGAGGAGGAACTGATGCGCGTACTATTGATCGAGGACGACAGCGCGACTGCGCAGAGCATCGAACTGATGCTCAAGTCCGAGGGGTTTAACGTTTACACCACCGACCTCGGCGAAGAGGGCGTGGATCTCGGCAAGATCTACGACTACGACCTCATTCTCCTCGACCTGAACCTGCCCGACATGAGCGGCATGGATGTTCTGCGCACCCTGCGGGTCGCGAAGATCAACACCCCGATCATGATCCTCTCCGGCACGGCCGAGATCGACACCAAGGTCAAGACGTTCGGCGCCGGCGGCGACGACTACATGACCAAGCCTTTCCACAAGGACGAACTGGTCGCCCGTATTCATGCGGTGGTCCGTCGCTCCAAGGGTCACGCCCAGTCGGTCATCAAGACCGGCGACATCACGGTGAACCTCGACGCCAAGACCGTGGAGGTCAACGGCATGCGGGTGCACCTGACGGGCAAGGAATACCAGATGCTGGAGCTGCTCTCGCTCCGCAAGGGCACCACCCTCACCAAGGAAATGTTCCTGAACCATCTCTACGGCGGGATGGACGAGCCGGAACTGAAGATCATCGACGTCTTCATCTGCAAGCTGCGCAAGAAGCTGGCGGCGGCCGCCGATGGCAAGCACCACATCGAAACGGTCTGGGGCCGCGGCTACGTGCTGCGCGACCCGAACGAGGCGGCCGCGGCAGCCTGATCGCCCGCGCCTTTAGAGCCCAAGTGACGCCCGCCGCTCCTCCGGCGGGCGTTTTCTTTTGGGGATGGGCGCCGCGCAAAGCTTCGCTTGATCGGCGCGAACGACTAGGCTCCGGGCAAAGAGCCCGCGGGGAGGCGGCGAAGTGGGACGATCGATCGCGCTGATAGTTTGCCTGGCGGCCGCCTTCATCCTCGGCTGGGCGGGCGAGCGCACGCCAGAGCCCGCGCCGGTCGACGCCCCGCCGACCACCTTCTCCGCAGGACGCGCAATGGCCGACGTTGAGGTCATCGCCAAGGCGCCCCATCCTGTCGGCAGTCCCGCCAACGCGGCGGTGAGGGATCATCTGGTCCGGCGCATGACGTCCCTCGGCCTTGCTCCGCAGGTGCAAAGGACGGACGTCGTACGCCAGCGCGGCGACATCGTCTTAGGCGGCGTGGTGGAGAACGTTGTCGGCGTGCTTCCCGGCCGCGACCGCAACGCGCCGGCCGTCGCCCTCATGGCCCACTACGACAGTGTGCCAGGGTCGCCGGGCGCAGCTGACGATGCGGCTGGAACCGCCGCGGCCCTGGAAATCGTACGCGCCCTCAAAGCCCAGGGGCGTCCCGCCCGCGACGTGATCGTGCTCCTCACCGACGGAGAGGAGAGCGGGCTTCTGGGGGCCCAGGCCTTCTTCGACCAGCACCCGCTGGCCGCCCGCATCGGCTTCGTGATCAATATGGAAGCCCGCGGCGGGGCGGGCCGCGCTCAGATGTTTCAGACGGGCGCTGAAAATGGCGGCACGATCGAGCTCCTGCGCGAGGGCTCGGTTTCGCCGGCGGCCTCGTCGCTCACCGTCTTCATGTACGAGCGCATGCCCAACGACACGGACTTTTCCGTGCCGCGGGCTAGGGGGCTATCAGGCCTGAACTACGCCTTCATCGGATCGCAGTTCGACTACCATTCGCCGACCTCCACGGCCGCGAACCTCGACAAGGGTTCATTGCAGCACCTTGGCCAGGAGGCGCTAGCCGCGACCCAGCAAGCCGCATTTGCTCCAGCCTTGCCCGGCAAGTCCACGAACCTCGTCTACGCCAACACCTTCGCCGGGCATCTCCTCGCCTATCCTCAGGGCCTCGGCTGGGCCGTCATAGCGCTGGCGGCGATCCTGCTTGCCGTCGGCGTCGTTCAAGCGCGCAGCCGCGCAGCGCTCCCCTGGCCGGACATCCTGAAAGGCGCCGGCGCGGCCCTCTATGCTGGTCTCCTGGCCGCCGTCATCTTCCGCTTGGCGCGCCGCGCAACGGGCGCAGGTTTCGGGTTTTACGAGCAGCACCACCTGCTTGCCCAGGCTAGCCGATGGGAGGCGGCCCTCGCCCTGCTGGGCGTCGGCGCTTTGGCCATGGCGGCGGCCGCGGCAGGCCGTGGCCGCACCCGATTGGGAGGCGCGGCCTTCGTGCTGGGGTTAGGCGCGGCCTGTTCGATATTCGGAAGCCTGGATGTTCCCGCCCTCACCCTCGGAGGCGTGGGCGCCGGCCTCGCCCTCTCGAGCTTCGGGCGCCCCGCGACGGTCGCCGGCGCCTGGACCGGCGTGCTGGTCACAGGGCTGCTGGCCGCCGTCGCCCTCCAGATTCTCGCCCCGCCCACCGCATTCCTCGTCGCCTGGCCCCTCACCCTTGCCGCGCTGGCCGGCGCCCTGACCGGCCTTGCCAGCCGTCGGTCGATCATGGGCTACGTCGTGTTGACGCTGGCCGGCGCGCTAGGGGTGAGCTGGCTGCTCGCGTTCGGGCACGGGATCTATCTAGGCCTCGACATGCCCGAACTGCTCGCCGCGATCGTCTGGCTTTCGGCCCTGCTCGTGTGGCCGCTGGCCCAGCCGGGCGAAGATCAGAAGGGCGCACGGCTCGCCGCCATGGCCGTCATCCTGCTGGGGGTCGTGGCCGTCGCGATCGCGCGCGTCGATCCGCCCTGGACCGCGCGTCATCCACGGCCCGCGCATATCGCCTACTATGTCGACAGCGCCACCGGCGTCGCTTGGCGCTTCAGCGACATGCCCACGCTTCCGCGCTGGACACGGGAGGCTCTCACGAGCGATGGCGGCCGGATCCAGAAGCTCAAGCTTCCGTTCCTGCGCAGCGGCGAGGCTTGGGCCGCTCCGGCTCGCGCCGCAGCAGTCCCGCCGCCGGTCGCGGAGCTGACGAAAGACTCGGATGGCCTGATGCGACTTTCAATCGTCCCGACGCCGGGCGCGCGCACCCTGCTCATCAATTTGAAGTCTACCGCCGCGTTTAACGACGTGGCGGTCAATGGCCGGCCGGCGACGCTCCTTCAGAAGCCGGGCGCATCGGCCCGGATCTTCTGGGACGGGGCAGGTCAAGGCCTGACCCTGACCTTCCGGAGCGCGGCGCCGGGCGCGGTGGAGGCCAGCTATGCGGCGTTGCTAGATCAATGGCCGACCGAGGCCGCACCGCTGCCGCCGCGCCCGGCCGACCTCACGCTGTTCGGCAGTTCGGGCGCCACCTTCGCCGGCGGCGCCCGGAAGTTCTCCTGGTAGGAGCCTTACTTCTCGAACGCCGCGGTGATCTTCAGCTTCACCTCGTCACCCACGGCCGGGGCCGCGTAGCCGAGGCCGAAATCGCTGCGCTTGATGGTGGTGGTCGCCGAGAAGCCGACCGTTGCGGCCTTGCTCATCGGATTGGTCCCAGCGCCGGTGAGCTTCGCATCCAGGGTCACGGGCTTGGTGACGCCATGCAGGGTGAGATCGCCGGCGATCTTGGCGTTTTGCCCATCGACGGTCACGGACGTCGAGACGAACTTGGCGCTCGGGTACTTCTCGACCTCGAAGAAGTCCTTGCTCTGCAGGTGCTTGGTGAAGGCCGCCGAAGTGGTGGTCATTCCGGACATCGGAATATCGATCGAGACCTTCGCCCCGGCCGGGTTCGCCGGATCTAGGGTCAGGCTGCCGGTCATCTCGCCGAACATGCCATAGAGGATCGAAAAGCCCATGTGGTTCACCGACCAGACCACCTGTGTGTGGTGCCCGTCGACCTTGTAGGTTCCCGCCGCGACCCGGGAGACCTCCGGAGCGCCCGGCATCTGGGCCAGAACGGGGGTGGCGATCATCGTCACCGCCAAGCCGGCGGCCGCAAGAAGCTTCTTCATGGTTCGCAGTCTCTCCATCTGGCCGCAGGGCCTTTGCTCAAGCTTAGATCAGACGAGGCCATGACCGCGTCAAGCGCTCTGGCGTTCGCGGAATGGAACAGGCTATTGCGTTTGCGGCGCCCCCAGCGTCGTGTTGCGAAGGAAGGCCTCGATGACCGCGAACGTCGTTATCTACCACAATCCCGCATGCGGAACCTCTCGCAACACCCTCGCCCTTCTGCGCGAGAAAGGGGTCGAACCCACGGTCGTCGAGTATCTGAAGCAAGGCTGGACCAAGGAACAGCTCGAGGAGCTTCTGGCGCGGATGGGCGTCTCGGCGCGCGAGATCCTGAGGGAGCGCGGCACCAGGGCCGCCGAGCTTGGCCTGACCGATCCGGCGACCTCCGATGCGGCCATTATCGCGGCGATGATTGTCGACCCGATCCTGGTGAATCGCCCTATCGTCTCTACCCCGAAGGGTGCGGCGCTGTGCCGTCCTGCCGAGCTGGTGCTTGGTCTGCTTTAAGCCAGGGCGTCAGGGGACGTTTGTTCGAAAAACTTACCTGAAATTAACCATATCGGTAGACAACGGCTAAGCCGTTCGCCAGCACTATGCGACCCGCCAAGCTTCACCCTTGGCGCGCGAGTACGGGGGCACGATGCAAGAGTTTGATCCGCGACGCCCGACCTTCCGTCTGACGCCACGCCTGGCGATAGGCCTGGCCGGCGTCGCCGCCCTGGCCATAGGCTGGAAGCTCAACACGGATCAGACCGCTGTCCCCGCCAAGGCGCCGCTGGACCCGGTGGCGATCACCGCCCTTCAGCACGCCGCCTTCACCCAGTCCGAGGCTCAGCCCGGCTTCACGCGTCCCGAGAGCGTTCCTCTGAAGGTCCGGCCCGGCGAAACGCTCGAGTCCGCGGTTCAGCGCGCTGGGGTTCCGCGCGACGAGGCCAAGATGGCGGTCGAGACCCTCGCCGAGGCCATGGACACGGTCCACATCAAAGCCGGCATGGCCTTCGACGCCGCCGTGGCCAAACCCCGCGGAGAACGCGGCCCCGCCCGCCTGATCGGCCTTTCGCTGCGGACCGGTCCTGCCAATTCCATCACCCTCTCTCGCACCTTCGACGGCGCCATGCGCCTGCGGGAGATGGAGGAGAAGATCCGCGACGAGCAGATGGTGGCTCGCGGCGAGATCAGCGGCTCCCTCTATGAAAGCGCCTCGCGCATGGGGGCCAATCCAGGTCTCGTCAGCAGCATGGTGAAGCTCTTCTCCCACAAGGTCGACTTCGATCGCGACCTGAAGGCGGGCGATGAGTTCACCATGGTCTTCGACCGCAAGGTCACCGAGAGCGGCCGCACCATCGAGACCGGCGCTTTGGAATATGCAGCCATCAAAGGCGTGCAGTTCTACCGCTTCGAACGCGCCAATGGCGATGTTCAGTACTTCGATGAGAACGGGAAGAACATCAAAGGCTTCCTGCTCCGCACTCCGGTCGACAACGCGCGCATGACCAGCCGCTTCGGCATGCGTCGCCACCCGATCCTCGGCTACAACCGCATGCATCAGGGCATCGACTTCGGCGCCGGCAGCGGCACGCCCGTCTTCGCCGCCGGCGACGGTGTGGTGGTCGAAGCCCGTCGCTGGGGCGGCTATGGCAACTGGGTCCGCATCCGCCATTCCGGCGGGTTCGACACCGGCTACGCCCACCTTTCGCGCTTCGCCAAGGGCCTCCGCGCCGGCCAGCGCGTGAACCAGGGCCAGGTGATCGCCTATGTCGGGTCCACCGGCGCCTCGACCGGACCGCACCTGCACTACGAGATCTGGCAGCGCGGCAAGCGCGTGAACCCCATCGGCGCAAAGGTGCCGCAGGGCACGGTGCTGGCCGGCTCCGAACTTGCCGCCTTCCGCGCGCAGAAGGCCCGCATCGACGCCCTCGTCCGCGCCCAGGGCGGCGAGACGGCTCAGCTCGCCGCCGCCGAAACGGCCAGCGTTCGGCGCTGACGCGGCGGAAAGCGCGTTCAAATCAAGCGGCTAAGGGGCGGGCCTCAGCTTCCAACCGACCTTTCCGCACACTATTGTCACGGCTCGAGCCGAGTCCGTGCGGAGATCCCCTTGACCGCAGCCGTCCAACCCAAGCCCCGGGCCCGTTACGCCGCCAAGCGCGAGGCCATACTGGCGGCCGCCACCAAGGTGTTCGCCGAGGCCGGCATGAGCGGCTTCACCCTCGCGGCTGTGGCCAAGCGGATGGACCTGCATCCGGTCAGCCTCACCTATTATTTCAAGCGCAAGGAAGACCTCGCCGCGGCGGTTCTGCAGGAGACCATCCGCCGTTTCGCCGAGATGCTCGATCACGCCGAGGCCCAGGCCACGCCGGCCGATCGGTTGCGCGCCTTTGTCCGCGCCTATTTCGAAACCCGCCGGCAGATCGCCGTCGGAGAGGAGACGCCGCTCGCGCCGTTCAGCGAGGTCTATCTGGTCGAGGGCGAGCAGAAGAAGCCCGTCATCCAGAGCTTCGAGGCGCTCTATGTCCGGATCGGACGGCTGCTGAAGTCCGACGACATGCCCTGGGTGGAGGCGCCCCGTCGACGCGGCATGGCGCGCTTGATCGTCAACCAGCTCACCTGGTCCGACACCTGGCTTCCGTCTTACGAACCTCAGGACTACGGCCGGGTCGCCGATCGCTTGGCCGACATCATGATCTTCGGCCTGGCGGCCGACGGCCAGGCCTGGCCTGAGACGCCCCTGATCGTGCTGGGCGCCCAAGGCGCCGAGAACGAGGAGGTGACGCGCGAGCGATTCCTGGTGGCCGCGACCAAGCTCATCAATCGCGAAGGTTATCGCGGCGCCTCGGTGGACAAGATCTCGGCTGAGCTGAAGGTCACCAAGGGCTCCTTCTACCACCACAACAGCGACAAGGACGAACTGGCGGTCGCCTGTTTCAACCGCACCTTCGACCTCATCGACCACGCCAAGGCGGAAGCGGCCAAGGCCGCGCCCGGCTGGCGTAGGCTGTGGCTCGCAGTGGCCTCGCTTGGGATGCATCAGGCTGAAACCGGCGGCGGTGGCATATTGCGCCATCACGCCATGGCCGCGATCCCACAGGAGATGCGCCGACAGATGCGCGGCCGTTTCCAGCAGATCACGCACGCCTTCGCCGGCGTGATCTCGGATGGAGTGGCCGACGGATCCATCCGGCCGGTCGACGCCCTTCTCGCCGCCCACGCGATGATGGTCACCTTCAACGCCTGCCTCCCGCTGGAACCGCGCGAGAACCCGCCCGAAACCACCGGTGTGATGGAGGAATATCTTCGCCCCGCCCTGCTGGGCTTCTTCGTGAAATAACGAGGGCGCGCCCGGGGCCGGGGGGACTGAATCCCGCGGACGCGCCCCTCCTCCCTATTTGGCGGCGGGCTTGGCTTGGGGTTGCGCCGTCTTCTTTTGATGGTGGTGCTTCTTGTGGTGCGAGGTCTTCGCCGGGGCGGAGGCCTGCGCGCCGTTTGAGGGCGCCGGAGTCGCGGCCAGGGCGACACCGGCCAGGGCGAGAGAGGCCGCCAGCGAACCGGCCATGATGATCGAGGTCTTCATTGGACTTTCTCCATGCGGCGGAGCCTTCCGCCGGAGAAGAACCTCCGCTCCGCACCTGTCGGCGGAACGCCCGCCGCCTTACAAATTGTTGAGTCCTGGGCCTCGTGAACGAAAAAGCCCTCCCCAAGGGGAGGGCTTCCAGGCTCGCCGTCGAGGGGCGAGATCAGTCGAATACGACGACGGAGCGGGCGAGTTCGCCTTTCTTCATTTCTTCGAAGCCGTCGTTGATCTGCTCCAGCTTGATCCGCTGCGAGATCATCTGGTCGAGCTTGAGCTTGCCGGCCATGTAGAAGTCGACCAGGCGCGGCATGTCGACAGGGAAGCGGTTGGAGCCCATCAACGAACCCTGGATGCGCTTTTCCGCCAGGAAGGCGAAGCCCGGCAGGGTCACGCTCTGGCCGATCGGGATCATGCCGATCACGTTCGCGGTGCCGCCCCGGCGCAGCATGCCGAAGGCTTGCTCGGCGGTCTTGGCCAGGCCGATGGCCTCGAACGCGTGATGCACGCCGCCCTTGGTCATCTCGATCACTTCTTTGACCGCATCGGTCTTGGAGGCGTCGACGAAGTCCGTCGCGCCGAACTCGCTGGCGAGGTTGCCCTTGGACGAGACGGTGTCCACCGCGATGATCCGCGAGGCGCCGGCGATCGCCGCGCCATTGATCGCCGCCAGGCCCACGCCGCCGCAACCGATGACCGCCACGGTCTCGCCAGGACGAACATTGGAGGTGTGGATCGCAGCGCCGACGCCGGTCATGACCGAGCATCCGATCAGGGCGGCGCGGTCGAGGGGCATGTCCTTGCGGATCGCCACGCAGGCGTGCTCGTGGATCAGCATCTGCTCGGCGAACGAGGACAGGTTCAGGTACTGCTGCATCGGGCCGTTGGTCGCCTTGAGGCGCGGCTCGTCGGTCTCGTCCCGCTTGGTGTCCGGCGACACGCAGAGGGACAGGTGGCCGGTCAGGCAGAATTCGCAATGGCCGCAATAGGCCGAAAGGCAGGTGATCACGTGATCGCCGGGCTTCACCGTGCGCACTTCCGAACCCACCGCCTCGACGACGCCGGCGCTCTCGTGGCCCAGCACCGCCGGCAGCGCCGTGGGATAGGAACCTTGCATGAAGTGCAGGTCGGAGTGGCAGAGGCCGGCGGCCTTGGTGCGGATCAGCACCTCGTGCGGGCCCGGCTTGTTGATCTGCACATCCTCGATCTGAAGCGGTTTGCCCACTTCACGCAGCACGGCGGCTTTCATCTTTCGCGATCTCCCCAAGCGACGCCCGCAAACGGGCCGTTTATCGAAGCCGCGGCCGGCGCGGCTTCGTCTGGGAAAACCTTATCGCTGTTCAGATGGCCGGGGCCAAGTTCGTTTTTCGACGGCCGCCGGCGCGATCCTATCGGGGCGTCCAGATCTCGGCCTTGCTCGCGGATGAGACCAGCCCCGTCGCCGAATTGGAAAGACTGGTGGCCGGCACGGTCGTGGTCCGTCCGCCGGAGGAGAGCGTCACCATCGTCTGGCCGGCGACCTTCTCCACCTTGGTGATGCGGCCAAGATCGGCGCCGGCGGCGTCCTTCACCGTCGCGCCCGTGCGTAGATCGGCCTCCGTCGCGGTGGCCGACACATTCGCCGCCGCCCCTACCCGCGCGTCTTCGCTGACGATCGGTGGCGTGGCGCCTTTTACCGGCCCTGAGTCCACCGGCGGGGCGCCGGAGTGGGGTGCGCCGGATGGGCCGGAATCGGCCGGCGGTCTCGCCGCTGGGGGCGCATCGCCCGGTCCGCCCACCACCTGGGCTGCGACCGGCGAACTCATCCCGATAACGACAACGCCGGCCAGAAGCATCTTGGAGATCATGACACCGTCTCCCCGGGTCGGCCCGCCCAGCCCCCAACCAACCCGCCCTAGGCCGGGCTTGTTCCGGTTCCCGGCGAAACGTGATCTGCGCCAGCGCGGCCGAACCGTAGCCAGGCGAGCTTCGGCAGTTGCGGCGGACGGAGCTTGAAAGGCGTGCGTGGCGGGATGCAGCCCTCCAGCGCCGCCAGCAAGGGCTCGACCGGTCCATCGTTGAGGAAGTGGTTGGCGCCGATCACCCGCTCGAACCGGATCGGCCTGCGCGTGCGCGTTTCGGCCACCAGCCGCTCGGCGATCTCGATAGGCGCGAAATCGTCCTTGTCGCCGTGGATGACGTGAACAGGGATGCGGATCCGGCGGAGCGCCGCGTGCAGATAGTCCAGCTGCGCCGGCTGGTTCGACACCTCGATCACGGCGTGGCGCAGATCACGCGGTATGATCTTGAGCAGACGCGAGCCCAGGCTGATCAGCCAACGCGCCGTGGGGCCGGACTCGCCGAAATATCCGGAAAGCAGCACGAGGCCGGCCACCTTGCCGGGATTCTGTTCGGCCATCAGGGTGGCTATGGCCGCGCCATAGGATTGGCCGACCAGAAGCACCTTCTGTCCTGGTCTCGCCTTCAGCAGCGGCGCAAGGGCCTTTGCTTGGATCCGGATGTCACCGACATACTCGACCGGTTCGGACCCGGCGTAGCCTGGGCGGTCGACCACCACCATCTCGCGGTCCTGAGGCAGGGCCGCCAGGGCCGGCGCCCAATATTCGGCCCAGGACGGCGCGCCGGTCACCACCACCACCTTCCAGGGCGCGGGCCTGTCCCGCGGCGTCGTGATCGCCGAAAGCTTCCAGCCCAGGCCACCGCCGGCCTCGAAGCGGAAACGGCGCACGATTGTGTCGGGATAGTCGTCGGACGTCGGGACGTGCTCGGTGCGGCCGGTCGCGGCGCATGCGAAGCACGCCAATCCCACGGACAGGACGCCCTTGGGTCTTTTGCGTGTCAAATTCGGCTCCTGGGGCCTCAGCCCTGTCGGATTCCTGACTTGGGAATTCAACGCTGCAGCGCAACGCTGGTTTCCGCGATAGTGCAGGTTGGTTGGTTTCCCGCCACGGTCTAGGCTCGCGCCTCCCCAAGGAGTCGCCGCAACCATGGACTTCATGAAAATTCTTCGTTCGCTCGAGGATTTTCTCTACGAAGTCATGACTTGGCTGGTCTTCTATCCCAAGACCCTCTGGGCGATCTTGACCGCGCCGATCGCCACCTTGCGCTATTCGGATGAGCAGCAGGGCCTGCCCGAGGAGCAGCAATATCTGCGGACGCTGAACCCCATCCTTTTTCTGATGCTCAGCCTGCTGCTCGTTCATGGCGTGGAGTTGGCGGCGCGCTCGCAGGCGCCCGGCTATTCGGCTCTTCCGGCCTTCGCCCAATCGGAGAGCAACCTGCTGATCATCCGTTCGCTCTTTTTCAGCGCCTTTCCACTCTCCTTCGCCCTGCTCCTCCTTGGTCGCACTGGACAGCCGATCGCCCGGAACACGTTGCGGGGGCCATTCCTCGCTCAGTGCTACACTGCGGCCGTGTTCGCCACATTGGTCGGGCTGGGTACGAACGGAGCCCTGCTGCAAGACGAGCGGCTGCGGCCAGCCGGCGGCCTCCTCATCCTTCTCGCCGCCGTCTGGTACTTGGCCGTTCAATCGCTGTGGCTATCGCTTGAGCTCTCCGTAAGCCGGCTCACCGGCTTTGGCTTGACCGTCTGGGCGACCCTGCGCGCCGCCGTCGGATTCGTGCTGGCGGCCTTGATCCTCAGCGCGTTCTGAGCTCTCTCCGGATAAGCCACACCCCATAAGCAAGGAGCGGCGCCTGCATGAGGATGGCGCCGAGGCCGAAAGCCTCGGACGTCGTCCGGTTTCGTCCGGAAATCGCGACGGCCATCAACAGGACGGCGAAATCCCAGAGGCCATGGATCACCATCCCAGGATAGAGCGAACCCGTGCGTAGCCGCACCGCGGCCAAGTAGACGCCGGTCATGGCCGCCGCGACAGCTTGCGCGGCCGCGGCGTGGAAATCTCCTGTCAGGAAGCCGTTCGATGCGTGCGCCGCGCCGAACAGCAGCGAGCTGAACCAAACCGCTTTCCAGACCGACATCTGGGCGCGTGCGCCCGAAAACAGGACGCCGCGAAAGAGCAGTTCCTCGGACACGCCTACGAGCGTCGTGTTCACTAGGATGATCCCGATCGTCGTCGCGGCAGGAAGGCCTGCGGCAAGCGCCAGGGCGAAGGTGATGACGACATAGAGGCAGGGCAGCCACAGGATTAGGAGACTGCGCAAGGAGCGCGGGCGCGAAAGGCCCACATCGCGCCACTTGAAGACGGCCACGGCCGCCAGCAGCAGCATCGGCGCGATAACGAACCCGACGCTGATGCGGCGACTGACCAACTCATCGAGCGAGATGTGGCGCGCTGCTTCCAGTCGCTGGCTGCCCCATACGAGCGCCAACCAAGCGACGAGAACGGCGAGGGCCAAGGCCAATCTCTTCATGTCGCTGATCCTCGTCGCCGTTCTTTCTGAGAAGAACGGCCAAGTTCGACGAGATGCAACCAAAGGCCGCATATGCTGGTTCTACGGTCGTGCTTTCGAACGCGACGAGAGGGCGGGCATGTACAAGACGACAATCTCCGTGATCTGTGGCCTGAGCCTGCTGGCGGGCGCCGGGGCGGCGGCCGCTCAGAAGCCGACGCCGAAGGGTGAAGCACCCGAGCCGACGCGAGCCATGACCTCATCGGATGTTGGCCGGTCCAGCATAGAAGGCGCGGTGACCACACCGTTGCGCGACGTCAATCTCGTGCGCGCCGAAATCCCCGATGTGCTGAACCGCGCGGCCGTGAACCCGTATGCGCGGCCCGCCAAGCTCACCTGCGCTGCTCTGCGGCCGGAGATCGCGGCGCTCAACGACGCCCTTGGCGAGGACTTCGACGAAGCGCCGGTCAAGGAAGATGGCACGCGCTCCACCGCCTATGGCCTGGTTTCCAGCGCCGTTGCGGACGTCATTCCGATGCGGGGCTGGATCCGCAAGCTGTCCGGCGCCGAGAAGCACGACAAGCGCGTCCAGGAAGCCATCCTGGCCGGCACCGCCCGCCGCGCGTATCTGAAGGGTCTTGGTCAATCGAAGGGCTGCAAGGCGCCGTCGGCGCCGCGCACGGTTGTCGCCACGGCCGGACGTACTCCAGCCGCGAAGAAGTAGCCCAGCGCCGGACCGCTTGCGACGGGCGCCGCAGCTTTCTGCGATGAGCGCCTTCGGCTCTTTATCGACCATAGGCTAAGCTGATCCTTCCAAGGAGGATCGATGGGCGAGCCCGCACCTAGCGCCGACTGGCCGAGGCGCCGTTCAGACGGATCGCAGGCCCTGCTGCTGACCGGCGCGTTCTGGGCGTTCGCTTTCGTCGTCTTCCAGGCGCCCGCGATCAGGAACGGCGCGCTCAAACTGTGGGAAACGGCCGGCTATGTGGTGATCGTCGTCCTGGGCGCGGCCATGTCGCTCGCGATCTATCTGCTGATCCGCCAAAGCCAGCATGTGCGGCTGCGCAGCCGCATGCCGTTGATCGCCGTTGCTTGCCTGGTGGCGGCGACGATCCATTCGGCGGCCGATCACTTGATCTTCGTGGGGTCCTCGCGCCTCTTCGGCGTGGCGGCCCCCTTGCCGCCGCTGATCGAAGCCTTCGTCTTCAACATCCTGATCTATGTATGGATCTACGGGCTCTACGCGACGGCCGTCGGGCTCGTCCTAACCACCGCCCGGATGCGGGAACAGGAGCGGCGTCTCGCTCGGGCGACCGCCGCCGCCCAGGAAGCGCAGCTCGCCGCCCTCCGCTTCCAGATCAATCCGCACTTCCTCTTCAACGCCCTGAACGCGGTGACTTCGCTCATTGGCGCAGGGCGCTACGTGGAGGCGGAAACCGTTATCGTTCGTCTCTCGGACTTCTTCCGCGTGTCGCTGACCACCGGCCCGTCCGACCTCGTATCGCTGGAGGACGAGCTCGATGTCGTCGGCTCCTATCTCGACATCGAGGCCGCACGTTTTGGAGAGCGGCTGATCGTGGACATCGCGCTTCCTGACGAGCTGCGCAGCGCCCTCGTTCCTCATTTTCTGCTCCAGCCCCTCGTCGAGAATGCTGTCAAGCACGGCGTGGCCCGCTCCAAGACTCCGGTGACAGTCTCGGTGAAGGCCCAGCCCAGAGGCGATCGTGTCGTGATCCGGGTGTCCGACGACGCGGGCGGCGTCATCGGCGCGCCGGCCGCGAACGGAACCGGCGTCGGTCTCACCAATGTCGCGGCCCGGCTGTCGGCCCTCTATGGGGAGGCGGGTCGTCTCCAGACCTTCACTGAGGGTCGGCTTTATTGCGCCGAGATCACCCTGCCCCTCCAGGCCGCCGCTTCCGCAGGACAGGTCGCAGCATGACTATCCGAGTGATGATCGTCGATGACGAGCCCCTGGCCATCCAGAGGCTCAAGCAGTGCCTCTCCGGCATGGTCGGGGTGGAGCTGGTCGGCGAGGCGGCGGACGGCGACACCGCCGCCCGGCGCATCGAGGAGTTGCAGCCGGATCTCGTCCTGCTCGACATCCAGATGCCGGGCCTCTCCGGCGTAGCGGTGGCGCGGGCCATCGCCGCGAACGGCAGCGGCCCGGAGGTCGTCTTCGTGACCGCCTTCGCCGAATTCGCCCACATCGCTTTCGAGCTGGAGGCCACGGACTATCTCCTGAAACCCGTGCGCCTCGATCGCGTGGCCGAAGCCATTCGCCGTGCTCGTCGGCGCCTCGATCTACGTCAGCGGGGGGACGAGCCGCCCTCCCCCGCCATCCAGCCCTTGGCTGCGCCGACGGATTCCCCCGCCTATCAGGCCGAGTTCTGGATCAAGCAACGGGACGGTTTCGTGCGGGTCGATGTCGCGCAGATCCAACGGATCGAGGCCGCGCGCGACTACGCGCTCCTCCATACCTCGACCCGGACCCACATCCTCCGAGCGACCATGGGCGACCTCGAGCGACGTCTCGACCCGGCCCAGCTCCGGCGCGTCCATCGCTCGGCCTTCGTCCGTCTCAGCACGGTTCGGCGGGTGGAGCGCAACGGCCGCAACCTCATGCGTCTCCATGCCGAGGACGGCGCAGTCATCGACGTCGGAGCCAGCTACTCCAAGAAGATCGCCGACGCGCTGAATCTCGACCGGCCCGCCCTCGCCTGAGGGTCTCAGACCGCACCGACCCGATCGCGCAGCTCTCGCTTCAGGACCTTGCCGGTCGGACCGATCGGCAACTCCGGCACGATGCGGACCTCGTCCGGCGTCCACCACTTCGCCACCCGCGCGGCCACGTGGGCGCGGAGCTCCTCTGGGTCCGCCTCCTGGCCGGGCCGCAGCACGACGAGCAGCAGTGGTCGCTCGTCCCACTTCGGGTGTGGAACGCCGATGGCCGCGGCCAAGGCGACCGCCGGGTGTGAAGAGACCGCATCCTCGAGATCGAGCGTCGAAATCCACTCGCCCCCCGACTTGATCACGTCCTTGGCCCGATCGGTGAGCCGGAGGTAACCCTCGGCGTCGATCGTCGCGATGTCCCCTGTGTCGAACCAGCCGTCGTCGAGGAAGGCTTGAGCTCCATCGCCCTTGAAGTAGGCCGAGGCGACCCATGGGCCCCGCACCTGCAGCGATCCCGCGCTGACGCCGTCTCGCGGCGGTTCTTCGCCATCCTCGCCCATGATCCGCAGATCGACGCCCCAGAGGCCGCGGCCTTGCTTCAGCTTGCGGGCGGCGGCCGCCGCCTCGTCCTGGCCGCCGTGGCGCGCAAGCGGAGTGTTGATGACGCCCATGGGGCTGGTCTCGGTCATCCCCCAGATCTGGCGCACGCGCGCGCCGAGCTGGTCTTCCACGCGCTGGATCAGGGCCGCGGTCGGCGCCGAGCCCCCGATCGCCACCGTACGAACCGAGGTCAGCTTCTCACCGATGCGATCCAGGTGGTCCAGCACCCCGACCCAGATGGTCGGCACGCCCAGCAGGAAGCTCGCCTGCTCCTCGACGGCGAGCTCACAGATCGACGGACCATCCAGCATCCGCCCGGGCAGGATCAGCTTGGCCCCCACGAGCGGCGCCGCATAAGGCGTGCACCACGCGTTGGCGTGGTACATCTGCGCGCAGGGCAGCACCGCATCCCGCGCCGAAAGATCGAAGGCGTCCGGCGCCACCAGCGCCATGGCGTGCAGCACGGTCGACCGGTGCGAGTAGAGCACGCCTTTCGGGTTCCCCGTCGTGCCCGAGGTGTAGCAGAGCCCCGATGCGGTCCGTTCGTCCAGCTCCGGCCAGGCGAAGTCCGGGGGCTCGCTCGCGACCAGGTCCTCATAGATCAAGGTCCCGGCCGGCGTCCCGTCAGGCGCATGATCCTGGTCGGTCATCGCCACGAAGGTCCTTACCGTGGCGAGCTTGGGCGCCAGTTCTCCGACCAGTTCCCCGAAGCTGATATCGAAGAACAGCGCCACGTCTTCCGCATGATTGGCCACCCAGGCGATCTGGTCGGGGTGCAATCGCGGATTGATGGTGTGGAGCACGGCCCCGATCCCGCAAACCGCGAAGTAGAGCTCGAAATGCCGATGGGTGCTCCAGGCCAGGGTCGCGACCCTGTCCCCCGGCCGCACACCCATGGCGATCAAGGCTCGCGCCATGCTCTTGGCCCTCGCCAGGGCGTCGGCGTAGCCATAGCGATGAATGGGTCCTTCGACCGTTCTGGTGACGACTTCTCGGTCGGGGTGGTAGGCGGCGGCGTATTCCAGGATGGAGGGCAGACTCAGCTGCCGGTCCATCATCAGGCCCTGCATCGCAAGGCTCCTCCCTCGTTGTCTTATTGCTTGAGGGAAGCCTAGGCTCACCCGGCCTGCGACGCCAGGGTCAGGCGGCCATGCGAGCCTTGAAGACGCCATCGGGCAGGGCTGGAGCGCGGCTCGGGTGGACGAAGAAATAGTCCTTCCAGGGCAAGCCCGTCTCGATGCCGTTCCGCTCCTCCAGGCGGTCGCCGTTCACGGCGAACATCCGGTATCCGCGCGACAGGAACATCGCCAGCACCTCGTCGGCCGACCCGCCGAAACGGGACTCCAGCATGATCGGATGGATTTCGATCAGGACGTGCGGGAAGTCACGGTCGATGATCTTCTCGGCGCCTTTCAGCGCCCGCAGTTCGGCGCCCTCTATGTCCATGCGGATGAAATCGACGCGGGTGATCCCACGCTGCTCGCAATAGTCGTCGAGGGTCACGACCGGTGTTGGCTGAACCTCGGAGCCGGTGTCTTCCAAGTCAGGCCGCACCTGGCCGGTCGGAGCCTCCGAGGCGACGTAGGCATAGGCCCGGCCCATACGTCCCGAGGTCTTCTTGGGCGTCACCAGCAAGAGCTCGCCCGCAGCGTCCGACACCGCCGCGTGCACGGGGGTCACCTGGCGAGCGATGCCATGCCAGGCCAGGCACAGCTTGAGCACCTCGAAGGTGAAGCTCGACGGCTCGAAGGCGTGAATGCGCGCCTGCGGCGCGACCTGCGTCATCACATAGGAGTGCCGGCCATCGCTCGCCCCGACGTGCAGGCAGAGCGGCGCTCCGGAAAGAAGATCCGCCAGGTAAGGCGTTTCGGGTTCGTGCTTGGCCCATCGCCGGTTGCGACGCCAGGCCCGGAAGGCGTGCCCCAGCACGCGTATCGAAGGCATCTTCGGCTTCCCCCTCACCGCGTGTCTAAGCTGCGTCGCGTGTGACCGTCATCATGTAGTTGATGTCGCAGTCCAAAGTTCGGACCCAGCGCCCTGTGAGCGGATTGAAGGCCACGCCGTAGGGGCCTTGCATCGAGACGTCTTCGCCGACGAGGAAGCTGCGCAGCTCCTCGGGCTTGAGGAACTTGCGCCAGTCGTGAGTGCCAGCGGGCACCCAGCGCAGCACGTACTCGGCGCCCATCTTGGCCAGGGCCAGGGCCTTCAGCGTCCGGTTTAGCGTCGCGACGATCATCAACCCGCCGGGTGCGAGCAGCTCCGCGCAGGAACGCAGAAAGGCCCCCGGATCGGCCACGTGCTCGATGACCTCCATGTTGAGGATGACGTCGAACCGCCGGCCACCCTCGGCCAGCAGATCCTCTGCCGTCGAGGCGCGATAGTTGATCTTCAAGCCCTGCTCGGCCGCGTGGGCGCTGGCCGTGCCGATATTGCGCTCCGAGGCGTCCACGCCCATGACCTCGAAGCCGAGGCGCGCCATCGGCTCGCACAGCAG
>Ga0065721_10004318_pt1 | contig 35888 bp, 29 predicted proteins | sample Mesricmetagenome_FD_59108 | JGI IMG/M metagenome (GOLD analysis project Ga0065721, IMG submission 59108) | Mesophilic microbial community from rice straw/compost enrichment Sample: eDNA_1 v2 (version 2) | ecosystem: Engineered > Solid waste > Grass > Composting > Bioreactor | place: USA: Davis... | reverse complement strand
GGGGGGGAAGGGTAGGACCGTGAGGGGGCGGGGGGTGAGGGGGGACACCGATGCAGCGGGGCACCGGGACACCAAACAATGTCCACTTTCCAATGCTCACGCTCACCGTATCGCCGTTTCACCGTTTCCCCCGGTATCCTCCCCCGCATGTCCAAGGCCCCCTCCCGCTCGCAACGCCCCCTGACCTACGCCGCCTCCGGCGTGGACATTGACCAGAAGGACGCCTTCACCGAGTCGCTCGATTCGATGCTCCGCCGAACGTACACGGAGCGCGTCATCCCGAACCCCGGCGGGTTCGCGGGGCTCTTCCGCCTCGACTACAAGCAGCGCCTCTTCGCCCGCAACTACAAGGACCCGGTCCTCGTCGCCTGCTGCGACGGCGTGGGCACCAAGGTGCTGCTCGCCGCGGAGCTGGGCGTCTTCGACACCGTCGGCATCGACCTGGTCGCGATGAACGTCAATGACCTCATCGTCCAGGGGGCGGAACCGCTCTTCTTCCTCGACTACATCGCCACGCCCGTCATCGACAAGAAGTTCCTGAACGAGCTGGTCAAGGGCATCGCCGAGGGATGCCGCCGCAGCGGCTGCGCCCTGCTGGGCGGCGAGACCGCCCACATGCCCGATATCTACCGGAAGGGAGACTTCGACCTCGCGGGCTTCTGCGTGGGCGTGGCGGAGCTGAAGCGCGTCCAGCGCCCCACCCGCGTCCGCCACGGCGACGTGATCCTCGGACTGGCGAGCGACGGCATCCACTCCAACGGCTACACGCTCGTGCGCAACGTCGTGAAGCAGGCGGGCCTCGACCTCAACAAGGTCTACCCCGAGCTTGTCTCGACCGCGGAGACGCAGAAACGCGGCGGCGGCAAGAAGAAAAAGTCTCCGTCTCACCGTCTCACCGAATCACCGTCTCATCTCCCCACGCTCGGCCGCGTCCTGCTCACCCCCACTCGCCTCTACGCCGAGCCGATCGTGCGGCTGCAGCGCGGCTATCACGTGAAGAATGTGATCTCGGGGATGGCGCACATCACGGGCAGCGGCATCCCGGGCAACCTCTGCCGCGCTCTGCCGCCGGACATGGACGCGGTGGTGGACCGCACGGCGTGGCCGCGCCCGGCAGTCTTCTCCTTCCTGCAGGAGAAGGGCAACATCCCCGAGGAGGAGATGTGGCGCGTCTTCAACATGGGGATCGGCTACTGCCTCATCGTGCGCAAGAGCTTCGCCGACTCCGTCGCCGAGCGCCTCACCAAGCTCGGAGAGACGGTCTACACCATCGGCACCATCCAGAAGGGCGGCAAGGGCGAGGTGCGATGGAAGTGAGACGGCGACGCAGCGGCCAAACAACGCCGAAGGTCGCCGCCGAGGGTCGTCGCGAGCGCCCTCCTGTAGAAGTCGGATCGCGTCGTTTGAAGATCCCGAAGGCGTCGCGAGGCAAACCTCCGAGATCCGATACCCAACGTTCGACATCCGACATCGCCCCGCTCGCTCGTGTGAGAGCGACTTTGTTACGTGTCACAGCGACAATGACACACGTCTCGGGGGTTCGGGCACGCGGTTTTTGAGCGCGGACACACGGTTCGGGGAATCTGACACGGGCTTTGCAAGCTCGGTCAGGGGAAGAACTTGCGCGGGCAGGGATCTCAAAATCCCCGGCACGGGTTGACGGCGGCAAGGCGCGAGGGGGCGCGTTTCGCGCTCTCGGACTAAACCCGCCCCCCGCCCGCGTCGATCCCAATTTTGCCATGCGAGTCCTGCCCCGCACCATCGAGCAGCAGATCGCGTTCTTCGAGACGCGCCTTCCCGAATGGGCCGACAACCCCGAGGCCATCGGGCTCAGCGAGGAACTCGTCGTCCAGCTCAAGACGCTCACCAACGAAGCACGCGCCGCCTATCACGCCGCGCTCGCCGCACGCAGCGCGGCGCAGGCGGCCACGCTCACGCTCCGCAACGCCCTCGAGAAACTCCGCAAGCCCGGCGCGGCCGCCGTGGCGACCATCAAGGCAAAGGCGAAGATCATGGACGATCCTTCCATCTACTCCCGCGCTCGCATCGATCCTCCCGCCAACGGCGGCCCCTCGGCCGACCCCGGCACGCCCCGCAACGTCTCCGTCCTCATCAACTCCACAGGCGCGGCGGTCGTCTCCTGGGAGGGAACCGGCCCCACCGGCGCCGGTCGCGGCGTCGGCTCCCGCGGCGGGGCGGGCCTCTACTACACGATCCTCCGCCAGGGCCCGGGCGAGGCCACGCCCCGTGTCGTCGGCGCGACCGGCGAGCGCCGCTTCATCGACGAGCAGCCGCCGCTGGTCCCCGGCGCAATGGTGCTCTACTGGGTCCGCGCCTGCCGCGGCTCGAAGCAGAGCCCCCTCAGCACCGCCGCCGCGGTTGAAATTCCCGCGATGACTCCCGCGCACGCATTCCCCCTCTCTCTCTCCTTGGAACACGCGCCCAAGAAGCGCGCCGCCTGACGGGGAGCGTGCGCACATGGCGCCGACGACGCCGGGTCTCTTCCCCGGCGTCGTTGTTTCATCGCTTTGGAGCTTGGCTAGACTCCGCGCGTGAGCGATCCCGGTCCGGCCAACTCTCCGCACGTTTCCCACCCCGCACGCCCGCCGCGTCCCCCCCGTCCCCCGCGCTTTCGACCCGACGAGCGCCCCCTCTCGCCGTGGCGTGTGCGGATGCACGAGGTGATCTTCGAGACCGAGACCCCCGAGGGGCGCGCCTTCGACATTCTGCTGCTGGTCGCGATCGTGCTCAGCGTGCTCGCGGTGACGCTGGAGAGCGTCCAGTCCATCGGCGCCCGGCACGCCACGCTGCTGCACGCGATCGAATGGTTCTTCACCGTGATCTTCACGGTCGAGTATGTGCTGCGGCTGATGTGCGTGCGGCGGCCGATCCGCTACGCCCTCTCCTTCTACGGCGTGGTGGACCTCTTGGCGATTCTGCCCACCTTCCTGAGCCTCTTCATCCCCGGCGCGCACTCGCTGATGGCGGTGCGGATCCTGCGGCTGGTGCGCGTCTTCCGCATCTTCAAGCTCGCGCCCTACGTGGGCGAGAGCCGCCTGCTCGTCACCGCGCTCAAGGCCGCGCGGCCCAAGATCAGCGTCTTTCTGCTCTTCGTTGCCAGCAGCGTCTGCACGCTGGGGTCTTTGATGTACGTGGTCGAGGGGCCGCAGAACGGCTTCACGAACATTCCGGCGGGAATCTACTGGGCCGTCGTCACGCTCACGACCGTGGGGTACGGAGACCTCGCCCCCCAGACCGTGCTGGGCAAGGCGATCGCCTCGTGCATCATGATCCTGGGCTACGGCGTGCTCGCGGTGCCGACGGGAATCGTCACCACCGAGATCGCCTTCGCCAGCCGCGACTTCCGCCGGCCCGTGAGCACCCAGGCGTGCCCCACCTGCTCGCGTGAGGGGCACGACATCGACGCGAGCTTCTGCAAGTTCTGCGGGGCGAAGCTCTGAGCCGGGCGCGGCGCTGGTTCACGCCCGGGCCGCGGCGCGGCGGCGGCCGAGCCTCCTGAACACCCCCACCACCCACTGCACGGCGTTGTAGGCGAGAAAGAGGAGGATCCCCGCGTCGTCCATCTGGCCGAAGACAGGGATGAAGTCTGGGATCGCGTCGATCGGCGAGAGCAGGTACAGCAGGCAGAGGAGCACCCACAAGCCGTGAGGCAACCCCCACAGCCCGCGCCCGGGGCGGGCGTTCTTCCACCGATCAGCACCGGCAAGACGCATGGAAGAGTCTTTGGGAAATCCCTTCCCCCTCTTCCATCGGACCCATCGCCCTATCAGGCCTGTACCCCCCGCACCTTTCCGCCCCCGCGCGCCCCGATCGCCGCGCGGTAGCTCTCCACGCAGCGCTCGGCGGCCCCTTCCCAGGTGAGGCGGTGGAGCTCCATCGCGCCGTGCTCGCGGAGCGTCTGCGAGAGCGGCGGGTGACGGAGCACGGCGAGGATCTTGTTCGCCATCTCGTCAATATCCCAGAAGTCCACCTTGAGCACGTGGGTGAGGACTTCGCTCGCGCCGCTGGTCTTGCTGAGGATGACGGGCACGTCGTGGCTGATCGCCTCCAGCGCCGCGATGCCGAAGGGCTCGCTGACGCTGGGCATCACGTAGCAGTCCGCCATGCGGAAGACGCGGTCTACGTCGCGCCCGCGCAGGAAGCCGGTGAAGAGCACCTTGTGCCCGATGCCCATGCTCGCGGCCAGCTCGATCATCCGCAGGGCCATGTCCCCGCTGCCCGCGAGGACGAACTTCACGTCCTGGTACTTCTCCAGCACGCGCCTGGCCGCGGCAATGAAGTACTCCGGCCCCTTCTGCATCGTGATGCGGCCGAGGAAGAGGACGATCTTGTCCTTCGCCTCGATCTTCGCCCCCTCGCGCGGCTGGACGTGCTCGCGCTCCACGCCGTTGTACACCACGTCCACCTTGTCCGGCGAAACGCCGTAGCGCCGCACGCAGAGGCTCTTGGTGAACTGGCTCACGGCGATGACGCGGTCCGCGGCGTGCATCCCCGCGCGCTCGATCTCATAGACGCGCTGGTTGACGTTGTTGCCCGCGCGGTCGAACTCCGTGCTGTGGACGTGGACCACCAGCGGGCGGCCCGTCGCCTTCGCCAGCGCGATCCCCGCGGGGAAGGTCAGCCAGTCGTGGGCGTGGATGAGGTCGAAGGTCTCCCGCCGCGTGAGGGCGACCACCAGCCGCGCGTAGCGCTCCGCGTCTCCCACCAGATCCGTGCCGTAGCCGACGCCCGCCCCGCCGCCCATGCCGATGTGTCCCGGAGTCGGCGCGTGCGGCGCGGGAGAGGGAGCAGGCGCATCAGAGATCGCCACACCGCCGGGCTCGCCGCCCGCGGCAATGGCTTCCTCGCGCCGGGCAGCCAGCTCCTGCGTCGCCCCCGCGAGCGTGCGCGCAAAGGCGTTCTCGTCGAAGGCCGGGTACGGGCTGCTGAAGGAGGCATCGACGCCGTGGAAGCTCGCGTGCTTGAACCCCGTGAGCGGGTTGCCCTCGTCATCGAGGAGGAGCGAGTCGGGGGGCATGCCGCCGGAGGAAGTGCCGAAGGCCGCGGCGGGGCTGAGCATCCGCACGTGCGAGGCGTGGGAGCGGTCCACCGGCTTGGGCAGGATGAAGATGACCTCGTGCCCCAGTTTGTCCAGCGCCTTGGTGAGCCCGTAGCACGCCACGCCGAGGCCGCCGGCGATGAACGGAGGGAACTCCCACCCCAGCATGAGGATGCGCATTTACTCCTCCTCGTCGGCTTCCATGTCGCCCAGGGGGCGGAAGCACGCCTCGTACCCCAGCAGGAAGATCGCCGCGGTCTCGGCGTCGTTCGGGCCCGGGTTCTCCAGGCTGATGGGGACCGGGGAGCGGAAGGTGAAGAGCTTGTCCTCGGAGCGGAAGTGTTCAAAGGGAACCGGCTGACCGGAGTAGCCCAGGTCCACCAGCTCCTCGTGCAGCAGGTCTTCGAGACTGTCCCCCGTGTGCACCAGGTCCTGCTCGATGGACTGGCTCAGCCAGCGGTTGGGCGTGACCAGCGAGACCCAGAGCTTGCCCCCATCCACCGAGAGCCGGTAGGAGGCGGGCTCCGCCGAGGCCTTCGCCGTCGCGTCGAGCAGGCCGTCCTTGAGCGTGACTTCCCCGAAGACCCCCGCGGCACGGGCCTTGGCGGCGGCGTGCTCCAGGAGAGGGAGAACCTGGGGAGGGACGGGTTGAGGCGTGGCGGTGGTCATGGCGGTGCTGCCGCGGGAAGCGTGCAGAGGGGTGGTTGCGGTTGGAACGGAAAGGGGCGGGTCGTCGGCATTTCGCCCCGAGCGGGGGTGAGCATAGCGCTGGGGGTTGGCTTTCGTCCCCAAGTGCGTATATTTCCATCCCCCGGCCGGTGCGAACCGGCCGGGCCAGGCCCAGGTGGCGAAATTGGCAGACGCACTACCTTGAGGTGGTAGCGCCCGCAAGGGCATGGAGGTTCAAATCCTCTCCTGGGCATTCCGCCGGTCTTTGACCGGCCTGCGCACCGCGCCCCGCTGGTGCTTGGGGCCGATGGCCTCGTCGAACACAAACCCGTGCTTTTCATACCAGCGCTGGAGCCGCTCGCCGTCCAGCGGCTTATCGCCTTCAGGCTCCGCGTTCAGGCAGATCGTCGCGCCGTGGAAGTCCGCCAGGGCGCAGAGATTTTTCAGGCACCTGCTGCCGTGCCCCTGCCCCGGCTCAGGCGTGTAGAAGTGGTCGAGGTACACCCCCTCGCTGCCGTCCTTCATCCGCATCGGGCTGAGCGCAAAGAAGACCTTGCCGCAGGCGTCGTTGGGGGTGAACCAGAAAATCCTCGCACCCGCGGCGTCCACCCCCGGCATCTCGAACACCCGCGACGTGGCAACCACCGCACGGAAAAAAGGGGCCTTGATCCGCCGCGCCAGCCCCCGCCCGTCTACGAAGTGGGCGAGCGCCTTGGGCATGTCGCGGATGTTGCGGATGTCTACCGGAGGCGGCGGCACGGCTGCACTGTACCGTGTCCCCCCCGCCGCCGGGCCGCCCCGGTTCTGGCGTAAACCAGAACCCGCACCGGGCGGAGGTTCGTACACCCTCCCGCCGCTTCGCTTTACATACAAGCCCCCGCGCCCCACAATGACCCCCATGACCCACACCCGCCCACGCCGCCCATTCGTGCACTGGCTTCTGGCCGCCGCGGGTGCGGTCCTGCTCGGGGCCGCTCAGCCCTCGGTCGAGCCGCAGCAGCCCGCGCAGCCCGTCGCGGACCAGAGCGAGGAGCCCTCGGAGGCGGAGATCATCCTCCGCGACGGCAAGCGCATCTCCGGCCTGCTGGTGAATCAGAACAAGGACCAGGTGGTCATCTCGATCGCCGGGATCGAGACCACCTTCAGCATGGAGGTTGTGGACCGAATCCGCATCCTCCCCCCCGTGCAGGAGCGCTACGAAGCGCTGCGCGAAACCTTCGACCCCGAGGACATCGAAGGCCGCCTGCGGCTGGCCGAGTGGGTCCGTTCCAAGGGCCGCCTCGACCTCGCCTTGCGCGAGATCGAAGAGGTGCTCGCGCTGGAGCCCAACAACCCCCACGCCAAGGACCTTCAGAACCTCGTCCTGGCGCAGCAGGCGGTCGCCAATCAGAAGGTCTACCCCCGCGAGGACCGCCCGCCTCCCCCCGGCAAACCCTCGAACTTCCCGCTGCTGACCAAGGAGCAGATCAACCTGATCCGGGTGTTCGAGGTCGATCTCAAGAACCCGCCGCGGATGCTCATCGAGCGTGCCACGGTGGAGCGCTTCCTGGACAAGTACGGCGGAACGGTGGTGGAAGGCCGCGGCCCGATCCCCGTAACGCCCAACGGGCGGCAGCTCTTCCTGCGCATGAAGCCCGAGGAAGTGCTCTCGTGGATGTTCGACCTCAAGGCCCGCGAGTTCTACCCCGAGGTCACCGTGCTGGAGAACCCCCGCAGCCTCCAGATGTTCCGCGACACCATCAACCGGAACTGGCTGGTGAACTCCTGCGCCACCAACCGCTGCCACGGCGGCGAGGAGGCCGGCCGCCTCTGGCTCTACAACCGCCAGCAGGCCTCCGACCCCGCGGCGTACACCAACTTCCTGATCCTGGAGCGTTTCCGGCTTTCCACCGGCCAACCGCTGATCAACTACAACGAGCCCGCCCGCTCCCCGCTGCTGCACATGGGCCTGCCGCGGGATCAGGCGATCTTCAAGCACCCGGAGGTCACCGGGCGCGGCCGCGGGCCTTGGACCCCCACCTTCCGCTCGCAGGAGGATTACCGCTTCGTGCAGGCGGTGGAGTGGATCAAGAGCATGTACCCGAAGCGGCCCGACTACCCCATCGACTACCAGCCGCCGGTCCCGAAGCCCAAGATCCCCCAGGGCCTGGGGCCCGACGGGCAGCCGGTGGATCGCTGAAACGGGAACCTGAGCCGGTCAGGGGCCGAACGGTCGGGAGCGGCCCCGTCTTCCCGGCGTTTTGCTACAGTGGCGGACCATCCGCAGGCCGGCCCCCGACAGGGGGTGACGCCGCGAACCTTATGTTGAGGCATCCCATGAGCCACCGCGTCAACTTGCGCACGACCCTCGCCATCACCGCCGCCAGCCTGTCGGCCCTCGCCGGCGGGTGCGACGACCGCTCCAGCGACGCCGACAAGGCCATCCACGCCCAGGCGCGTGAGGTGTACGGGATGAGCGTGGACAGCCCCGCGGGGGCGGTTCAGGCCATCGAGACGCAGGTGATGCAGCGGGTCGCCACCGAGCTCGCCCCTCACCTCGCCAGCGACGTGACGAGTGAGAAGGCCGCCGCCGCCGCCCTGGTGGCCCAGTCCAACCTCAATCTCGCCGAGATCGCGATGCTCGACGTGAGCAACGCGGAGAGCGTCGCCGCGGCGAAGATCGCCGAGATCGATGCCCAGCTCGGCCACTGGCGGCGTCACCAGGCAATGAAGGCCGCCGCGGAGTCCTTCGACCCCAGCGAGCAGCTTGCCGAAATCGCCAGGGCCAAGGCGGAGAAGGACAAGGCCATCGCCGCGGCCCGCCGGAACAAGGCGGATCTTGAAGCCCAGCTCAACGAGCTGCGCGCCAAGGCCAAGGAGAAGATGGACGCGGTCGCCGAGCGCGAGGCGCAGTACGGCGAGCTGATGGGCCAGGCCGCGCGTCTCAGCGCCACCGAGGGCGTGCCGATCGTCGAGCAGGCCAACGGCATCAAGCGCGAGGCGGACCTGCTCCGCATGGCGGGCACCAAGCTGGAGGCCCAGGCGGGCGTGATCGAGCCGCAGGTGCGCGAGGCCGACGCCCTCGTCAACCAGCTCATCAACCAGAAGCAGGACATGGAGGCCACGGAGGCCGCGCTCGCCAAGGCGATTTCGGATGCCCGTGCCGAGGCCGCCGCCGCGGGCGCCAGCGCCAACGAGGCCGCGGTCCGAATCGCCGCGCTCGCGACGGAGGTCGCCTCGGCCCGCGAGGCGGTGCTCGCCGCGTATGACAAGGCAGACGGCCTGTACCGCAAGGCGATCCAGAACGCGCGCGAGGCCTCGAAGGACTCCGCCGCCGCGGGCAAGGCGATGGTGGGCAACGCGACGCTCGCCTCCGCCTACATGAAGTGGCAGAAGTCGCAGGGCCTGCGGCTGTACGCCTCGATGCTCGAATCGCTCGCGAAGGTCGAGCCGCCGCTGAGCCAGCGGGCTTCCTACGCCTCCAAGGCGGAAGAGGTGCGCCAGGCCGCGAAGGACGCGGCGAACGCCGCGGTGGAGGACATGGAAGCCGCGAAGACCGCCTTCGAGGGTGTGCGCGTGCAGGGCGCGGTCAAGGAGCGTCTCGAAACGCTCAGCGAGTTGATCGGGACCGCGATGAACGTCTCCAAGGACGATTCGACCAACACCTCTCCCGAACTGCTCGGCCTGGCGGGGATGAACGCCCCCGCCGCGGTGATGTCCGAATCCTCGTCTTCTTCCGGCTCCCGCGCGGCCGCGCCTGCCTCGGGCAACCCGCGTGCCACGGTTGAAGCGCTGATCGCCACCGTCCGTTCCGATGACGCCGCGGCTCAGCTCAACCTGCTCGCCCTCCCCAACGACGTCCGCCGCACGCTGGCGCCGCTCGCGGCCGCCCAGTCCCGTCTCGACAAGGCCTGCCGCTCCAAGCTCGGCAAGTCCTTCTCCGAGCTTGCCCGGTCCATGCCCGGCATGGAGGGCATGGCGGGCTCTTCGTCGGACCTCGAAGCCCTCCGCAGCGCCGGCGGCGACATCGAGATTGAGGAAAATGGCGATACCGCCACGGCGACCATCGCCGGCGTCTCCCGGCCCCTCACGCTGAAGCGCATCGACGGCCGCTGGCTCGTCCACATCCCCGAGATCGATCAGATGGCCGAGCAGATGCAGATGATGGGCCCGATGCTCACCGCCATCGCCAAGGCGATGGACCAGGTCGCCGCGGAGGTCGAGGCCGGGCAGCACACCACCGCCCAGGCGATCCTCTCTGCTCTGCAGCAGAAGATGATGGGCGGCGGCTAAAAACCCCGTTTGCCTTTCACTCCGCCGCTTCAACAATCGCGTATGGACGTGACGGCCGACAAGCCCTCGGGTATCCCCGTGCTGCCCGAGCCGAAGATGCACCTTGTGCCCCCCACCGCGCCGGGCATCGGGGTGGTGGTCAGCAACGAGCGGTGCACAGCGTCGGCCAAGGCCGCGGGCTTCATCCGCCATATCGCCATTGATGTCTCCCGCACGGCGCTCGCGGGCAACTTCGTCTCCGGCCAGTCCTTCGGCGTCATCCCGCCGGGCGTGGACGCCAACGGCAAGCCCCACAAGCTCCGGCTGTACTCCATCTCCTCCCCCACGCGAGGCGAGGACGGCGAGGGCAAGATCCTCTCCACCACTGTCAAGCGCACCATCGACGAGCACAACGAGACCGGCAAGCTCTTCCTTGGGGTTGCCTCCAACTACCTCTGCGACCTCAAGCCCGGCGATGAGGTGAAGGTCACCGGCCCCAACGGCAAGCGCTTCGTCCTGCCGGCCGACCCCGCCGCTCACGATTACGTCTTCTTCGCCACCGGAACGGGGATCGCCCCCTTCCGCGGCATGCTCATGGACCTCTTCCACGCCCGCGTGCCCTCGCGCGTGGTGCTGGTCATGGGCTCCCCCTACGCCACGGATCTGCTCTATCACAAGGATCTTCTGGCCTGGCAGGAGCAGCACGACAACTTCACGTATCTCACGGCGATCAGCCGCGAAAAGCAGGTGGACGGGGGCCCCTGCTACTGTCACGAGCGTCTGCGCCGCAGCCGCGACGTGCTGATCCCCCTGCTGGAGCGGGAGCGGACGCTGGTCTACATCTGCGGCATCGCCGGCATGGAGCTGGGGGTGATGCAGCGGCTGACGACCGAGCTCTCCCCCGCGGCCAGGGACCAGTACCTGCACGTAGACTCCGAAACCGCCGCGGACGTGGAAAACTGGACCCGCCGCATGATTCACAAGCAGATCCGCCCCACCCGCCGGATGTTCCTGGAGGTGTACTAAGCTTGTCCCAAGGCCGACCCCCTGCCATCGCCCGCACGGATGAGCGGGTTCCAGCGAGGGTTAAGGAAATGTTGGCGCAAGGTCCGCGGCTGGATGGATCATTTGACCGTCCCGAGGGGTACTGATAGGTTGCCCCCTCCGGCGCGACTTTGGGGCCGGAATCATCCCGGGTCGTTCACCCGGCTACGGAAGGAATGAGGCGTTGGACCGCAGACTGAACCGACTGCACGCAGGCTTCCTCGCGTCGGCCCTCGCCGGCTTGGCCTTCTTCAGCGGCCATGCGCTGGCGCAGGGCATCATCGACATCCCTCAGGCCGTGGTCTCCAAAGCCACGCCCCTCAGCTCGGATGAAGAGTCCATCATCCGCCAGTACGTCGAGGAAAACTCCAAGAATCTTCTGAGCACCGACCCCGTCCTGCTGCGGCGCGACCGCAACGCGATTCTCGCCAAGCTCGACGCTGCCCAGGTGGGCGTGCCCTTCCGGCTGGCGTACGACAGCGTCCTCCAGCCCCACCTGCAGGCGATGCTCAACTCGCCAGAGCAGAAGACCGTCATCAACGGGCTGGTCATCGCCGGCTCCCTCGCCACCGACCGTTCGCTCAATCTGGTCACCTCGAAGCTGCAGCAGGGCCCCGTAGCCGTCCGCTACGAGGCCGCCAGCTCTCTCGGCCGCGTCTTCAAGGCCGCAGCCAACCACCCGCTGAGCACTAACCAGCTTCCCCAGACCGTCCGCAACCTTGAGCGGTACATCGCCGACGAGAAGGACCCCCACGTCCGCGACGCGCTCGTCCGCGCCGCCCTCGCCGCGGCGGAGATGGACGACCACCGCGCCGCGGCCCTCTCCTCCCTCTCGCGCGGCCTGACCGCCGCCTTCCGCTCCGCGGACGTCAAGAACCCCTCCGAGGCCGACCTCAACACCTTCCTCCGCGGCTGCGTGGGCGTGCGTGACATCGCCGCTCGTGCTCACCAGCAGCAGATGCGCCTGCCCGCCCAGCCCGCCAAGGACGCCGCGGAAATGGCCGGCGCCGCGCTGATCTTCGTCAACAAGGTGCTGGTGAACGCGCCGCAGCCCAACGCCGTTCCCGACCGCCAGCGCCTGGCCGACATCACCGCCAGCGCTCAGCGGGCCATCGAGCTCGCCGGTCCGCTGCTGGACAACAACAGCGTCAACCTCGGCGTGCGTCTGGCGGAGGCCGTCCGCCTGGGCAGCCGCAACGGCGACGCCCAGTTCGGCGTGGATGTGAATCAGAAGATCGTCCCCACGCTCGCGAAGCCTCCCTTCGAGCTCTCGCCCGACCGCTTCCGCTGATCGCACGCATCAACCGATACAAGGGAGGGCATGGCACGGCTCCTCGTCCCCTTCCTGCTGCTGCTCCTCCTCGTGGGCCTCTCGGTGCTCAGCGACCGGCCCCTGCCGCGCGCGGACTTCCGCTTCATCAACCGCGGCGACGTGACCACCATGGACGTGGCGATCATGTCCTGGCAGCAGGACTTCCGCGTCGCCCGCCTGCTCTATGAAGGGCTCACACGCCACGACCCGCTGACCCGCAGCTTCCGCACCGTCCCCGGTGTCGCGGAGCGCTGGGACGTCTCCGAAGATCAGAAGACCTACACCTTCCACCTCCGCGAGAACGCGCGGTGGTCCAACGGCGAGCCCGTCCGTGCCGGCGACTTCGTCTACGCCTGGCGCCGCGTCATCCTTCCAGACACCGCGGGCGATTACTCGCAGATCTTCGCGTGCATCCGCGGCGTCACCGAGTTCCAGACCTGGCGCACCGAGCAGCTCGCCGCCTTTGCGCGCAATCGCGACATACCGGACCGCCGCGCCGCCGCGGAAGCTCTCTGGGCCGAAACTCTGAAGAAGTGGGACGAGCTGGTGGGCGTCGAGGCCCTCGACGACCGCACGCTGCGCGTCGAGCTCGCCCGCCCCACTCCCTACTTCCTCGAGCTGACCGGCTTCGGCAGCTTTTATCCCGTCTACCCCCCGCTCACAATGGCGCATGAGTCACTGGACCCGGAAACGGGCCAGATGCGCACACGCCCCGACTGGACCAAGCCGCCCAAGCTCATCACCAACGGCCCCTTCCGCCTGACCGTCTGGCGCTTCATGCGCGACATGCGGATGGAGAAGAACCCCTACTGGTGGAACGCCGACTCCGTACACATCGACACCATCTCCATCCCCTCGGTGCAGGACCCCAACGCGCAGGTCATGGCCTTCCGCACCGGCGCGGCGGACTGGGTGAGCGACGTGACCCCCGCCTACCGCGCCGACATGCTCGCGCAGAAGCAGGACTTCTACCGCGAGCACTGGGAGGAGTACCAGGCCCTCAAGGCGCAGGGGCTGGACCCTATCGAGATCGACCGCCGCCTGCCGCCCGACCCGCGCAAGAACATCCATTCATTCCCCTCCTTCGGGACGTACTTCTACAACTTCAACTGTCAGCCCCGTCTTGCCGACGGCCGCCCCAACCCTTTCCACGATCCGCGCGTCCGCCGCGCCTTCGCGATGGCCGTGAACAAGCAGGCGATCGTCGATCACGTCCGCCGCACCGGCGAGCCCGTGGCTTCCACCCTCATCCCGCCCGGATCCATCGCGGGCTACCGCTCGCCCAAGGGGCTGGGGTACGACCCCGTCGCAGCGCGGGCTCTGCTCGCCGAGGCCGGCTACCCCGGCGGCAAGGGCTTTATCACCGTCGAGATCCTCTTCAACAAGGACGGCGGGCACGACACCATCGCCCAGGCCATCGCCAAGGACTGGCAGGAGAACCTCGGCGTTCAGGTCTCGCTCGCCATGAAGGAGATCAAGGTTCTCCGCGACCAGCTCAAGAACGCCGACTACATCGTTTCCCGCGGCAGCTGGTTCGGTGATTACGGCTACCCCACCACTTTCCTCGAGCTCTCCCGTACCGGCGACGGCAACAACGACCGCAAGTACAGCAATCCCGCCTTCGACAAGCTGCTCGACGACGCCCTCGCCGCCCCGCCCGACGAGGCCATGCGCCTGTTCGAAGAGGCCGAGCGCCTGCTGGTGGAGGAGGACCTGCCCATCCTCCCCATCTTCCACTACGTGGACATCACGCTCTTCGACGCGAACCGGATCACCGGCATCAGCAGCCATCCCCGCAACGCACAGCACCTCTACCTGGTGGACGTATTCGGCGACGGCAAAGGCCCGGACCTGCCGCGGGTCATGCGGCCGGAGTAAGCGCGGGCTTTCTCGCTGCGAACGTCACTTCGCCAGCGCGCGGCGCACAGCCGTGATCACACGCTCGTTCGTCGCGGCGTCCTTCACCGCCACGCGCACCCAACGCTCCGCCAGGCACGGGCTGATCGTGCCGCAATCCCGGATATACACCCCCTGCTGGCGGCAGCGCATCACGACCTCATGCGCGGTCGGCCCTTCCGGCAACCGGCAGAGCACGCTGTTGATCACGCCGTCGAAGACCTCGAGCCCCAGGGCCCGCAGCTCCGCCGCCAGCCATGCTCGAAGCTCGTGCGTCTTCGCCCAGCACGCGGCGTAATACGCCTGGTCCTTCATCGCCGCGACCGCCGCGACCTGCCCCGGCAGGCTCACGGCCCAGGGCGGCGTGAGCTTCCGCAGCCCCGCCATCAGCTCTTCCGGACCGCACAGGTACGCCGCGCGCACACCGCTCAGGCCGTACACCTTCGACAGCGACTTGCACACCACCACGTTGCCGCTCGTCACCGCGAGCTGCTCCACCGACTCGTCCGGCCCGGCGTACTCGCTGTACGTCTCGTCGATCCACACCCGCGTCTCACGCGGCAGGGCCCGCAGCATCGGCTCAAGCTCCCGCCGCGGAAGGTGCCGCCCCGTGGGGTTGTTGGGGTTGACCATCAGCACCATGTCGTAGCCCTTGGCCACGGCGCGCGCGAGCCTCTCCGTGTCAACGCGGAAGCCCTCCTCCGGCGAGAGCGCGAAGCGGTCCACCTGCGCCCCGACGACGTGCCCAAGAACGTGGGCGTACTCGCCGTACATCGGGTCGAGAATCAGCACGCGCGAGGAAGGGTTGAGCCACGTCCGCAGCGCCAGAAAGATCAGCGCCGACGACCCCGCCCCCGGAACGATGCACGCCTCCGGTATCGCACGCGCCCGTGCGATGGTCCGCACCAGACCTTCGCACCCCGTCGGCGGGCTCGTACGCACCAGCCAGCCAGGGTCCTGCCCCAGTGCGGCGAGCACCCGCGGCGAGGGCTCAAACCACGCGTCCAGCACGTCCGCGTTGACGATGCGGTCCTTGGTCTCCAGCCGGTCGAACTCGTCGCCGATGGCCTGGAAAAACGCCCCGCCGTGGTCGCAGGCCGGGGGCGCGGCACGCCCCTTCCCACGACGTGCGATGCGGGCGAGCGTGCGTTCCTCGGCATCGGCGTAGGGCCGGCAGGCCTCGTCTATCTCTTCCATCGTCGCCGTCATCAGCTCGTAGGTCACCGCGCCGGACTGCACGCTCTTGCCGAGGGAGCGCAGCCCGATCTTGCGGTACATATCCGCCACCTCGCGCCGACCGATGATGACGATCCGCTTTCCGCCGTGCCCGCGGACCCACTCAAAGGCGCTGCGCATGAGCAGCACCGCCACGGGCCCATAGCGCAACCCCGGCACCACCGTGAGAATGCGGATCTCAAACAGCCCGTTGTCGAACGCGAAGGGCATTTCCTCGCGCTTGAAGTACTTGTCGATGGAGTACCGCCCGCCCCAAGGCGGCGTGATGCTGACGAACCCCGCCACGGCGCCGTCCACCACCGCCACCATGTACTCGTTGAACTCGTCCAGCGCGTCGCAGAGCCGCCCTTCGGGATTAACCGCGTACTGGCCCAGCTCCTCGGCATAGACACGGTGCCGGAGGCGGTACACCGCCTCGCGGTCTTCAGGCGTGGCGGTCCGCACGAACATGGCCGGCGTTGTCGCGGTCTCCATGGACCAATCCCCCAAAAAGAGCCTGGGCATGCACAAAGCATGCCCACTGGCTATGAAGTAAGCGTACGCTAACGTACAGCCGGCCGCAACCGGTTCTGGGGGGATCAGCCGATTTTGTTGCCGCAGTTACCGCAGAACTTGGCGCCCGGCGCCGCCTCAGTCCCGCAGCCGGAGCAGACGACCTTGGCGTTCAGTGGCTTGCCGCACTCGTTGCAGAACTTCCCGCCGCTGGACACAGCACCGCAGGAGGGACAGGTGGCGTTCGCAGCAACGCCGCCGGGTGCGGCGATGTCAAACCCGCCGATCACGCCGCGCATCACGCGCCCATCTTCCATCCGGGCCTCGCGCCAGATGTGCTCGGCCTGGCCGGTGGCCTGGGCGGCGTTGACCTCCTTGGTGAAGTCGGGGGCGCACTTGACGCACATGCCGCGGTTGGCGTTCCAGCTCACCTCCGGGCACACCCACTTGCCGCAGCGCGGGCACTGCTTGAAGACCTTCTTGGCCTCCTCCACGGCGATGCGCAGGGCCTCGTCGCGGGCCTTGCCCCGCATGGACTCGCGCATGTAGTCCGCGCCGTCCGCGGCGTTGTGGCCCAGGGCGCTGCCGAAGATGCTGCCCGCGGCCCGAAGAATGCCGCTGGCCATCCCCAGCTTGTTCTCCTGGAAGCGAGAGAGATACCCGCTGCCGCAGTGGTCGCAGTAAAACTCGAACTGGTACCCGTTCTCGGTGGACTTGTCCTGATAGTTGGACGTAAAGGCAATCAGGCTCATCGGCAACTCTCCCTTGTGCACAGACGGGACCTAACCCATTCTCGCAGCATGGGACTGCCGGGGCAAGACCCGATAGCCGACTATCGCGTTCCCTGGCCGGGCGTGCGCCCGGGCGGGAGCGGCGGCGGGATGGTGCTCGCCGCGGGCGGAGGCGTCCCCTGCGGACTCGCGGGCTTTCCGCTCTTATCGGCCTGGCTGCACCCCGCGACGCAAAGCAGCGTCACAATCGCCGTGAACACCAACGCCAGAAGGGCCTTGATCATGGTGAAAGTTTACATGATGGCGCGGCGGGCGATGCAAAAACAACTCCGCCCGGCGGTTGGCCGGGCGAAGCGTGGCAGCAGGGTGGATGGAAGGGAGGGTGGTGGTGGCCCCGCCGCCGGTGGTGGTGCTTGAGTTGGAATGCGCTCGCCCGGTGCGACGCGGGCGAGCACGTGAACCGCTGGGTTTTTTCGCGCCCGCGTCCCTGCGGGCGCCGGGGGTGTGACGCCCCGCGCTCAAAAGAATCCCTTCAGCTTCCCAACGGCTCGGTTTTCAATCGCCCGGCCCGGGTTTCCCCGATACAGGCCTTCACTCGGGCTTACGCCCTTCCTCGATCTTCCTCACCAGTCCGGGCAGGTTCCTGAACCGCTCGGCCAAACCGGCCGTCCACGCCTGCCTGTCCCAGACCTCCAGCCTCCTCCCGGAGCCGATCATGACCACCTCGTTGCCGATCCCGGTCAGCTCCAGGTGCAGGCGCGGAATGCTGATCCGCCCCGCAGAATCCATCTCCAACCGCTCCGTCAACCCGAAGAAGTTGGCTTCCAGCCCGGCTTCTTCCTCGCCCGGTGTGAGCGTCGCGCGCCCACGCTCCGCCAGCTCGTGGAAACGCGCCTCCGTGTACAGCATCAGCTTCCCGCCGGTCCACGGCACGCAGTACCACGCGGTTCCATCTCGCTCCGGACGCAGAAGCGCCCTGTGCTTCGCGGGGATCGCCAGACGCTGCTTCGCGTCGATGGTCAGCTCGGCATGTCCGGTGAAGATCATGCGTTGTTCCCATCGAGGTCATCGCGTCGGCTCCTCGCGCCGGGCGTCCTTGCCCAGCCCAGGACGAATCCTTGCCACGCGTGGGAATCTATGACACTTTGCCCCACTTTGCAACACCCATCGTCCTAAACAGCCGGTTTGTTGATGTCGTGTGGACAAACTGTTCGCCAAATTGCCTAACAAAGTAATAATCGAGCTAGATTCTGCACCGGCTGGTCTCTTGACGGGTGTAAAGATGGCGTGACCAGGAGGAGCAGGGCATGCCCACCATCGATCCCCGCGCAGCCGCGCGTGTGCTGGCGGAGCTCGGACGAGGGCGGTTCGCCCTCATGGCGGAACACGCCGGCCGACGCGCGGGCGTCTTGGTCCGCTCCGTGCAGTGGTGCGCGGATGAGCCCCCGCTGATCGCGGTCGCCGTTCGCAGCGGGCACTGGATCGATCCGCTGGTGCGCGACAGTCACGTCTTCGCGATCTGCCGCGTGAAGCCCGCCGAGCGCTTGCTGATGCGCAAGCTCGCGGAATGCACGCGCCCTTCTGACGGCGACCCCTTCGCGTGCCTTCCGTCCGAGCGGCTGGCGACCGGCGCGCCGGTGCTCTCACGCTCGGAGCTCTCGCTCGATTGCGAGGTCGTTCGGCACTTCGACCTTGAAGCAGATCACGAGCTGTTCATCGGACTCGTGCGCGCAATCAAGCTCCGGGGCAAGCCCGTGATTGTGCTCTCTTCGCCGCAGCCGCGAGCCTGATCTGCTCGCGCATCGCCTCATCAAATCGCTCTTCGCTGAATCTCGCGGCGTTGTCGCGGCAGGCTTCCGCATTGCGAGGACAACGCGCCACCGCATCCAACAGGCTTTCGACGGAGTCTTCCTCAAAGAACGCGCCGGTAGCGCGCCCCTCCCCCACCGCCGACGCGTCCAGAACGCTGTCCAGCGCCCCGCCCGCGCGCCGCGCCACCACAGGCAAGCCGCACGCCTGCGCCTCCACCGCGACGATCCCGAAGTCCTCCACCTGCGGAAAGAGCAGCAGCGAGGCACGCCTGTAGTGCGCCCGCAGCTCCTCATCGGGAACGCGGCCCGTGAACGTCACCGTCGGCCCGGCGAGCGCTTCAAGCGCCGCCCGCTGCGACCCATCGCCGACGACGGTCAGCGCGTGCCCGGCTTTGTTTGCCGCCTTGATCGCCAGCTCCACGCACTTGTAGGGCTCAAGCGCGGAAACCACGAGCCACGGCGCATTGGGATCGCGCGCCTCCAGCGGCCCTTCAAAGAACATCTCCCGCACAGGCGGATGCACGACCGCCGCGTCGCGCCCGTAGCAGCGGTGGATCTCCGAGGCGGTGTGTGTGGAGTTGGCGATGAACCGCGTGACGTTGGCCGCGGTGGCGCGATCCCACTCGCGGAAGCTGTCGCCCATCAGCCGCAGCCCCAGCCCGCGCAAGCCGGAGCGATACCGCTCCGCCTGCGTCCAGACGTACCGCGCCGGGCTGTGGCAATAGCACAGGTGCGGCACGCCGGGCGGAGGACGCAGCCCCTTGATCGCCGCGGAACTCGTGGAAATCACCAGGTCGATGGGCTTGCGCGCGTGCTCCTGCGCGAGCATCCAGGAAAGGTCCCGCACCGCGCCTGGATACAGAGGCAGCAGCCACCTGCGCAGGCGGTTGGACCAGGGCCTTCTGCCCAGGGGAGCCACGTGGGTCGGCAGCCTGCTCACACTCGGGCCGATGGCTCGCCCGTCGTTGAACATCGTGAAAAGGCCCGCGCCGTCATGCTCGCGCAGCACCAGCGACGCGATCCGCTCCAGCACGTGCTCGCCGCCCCGCACACCGCAGAGCCAGTCGTGCGCGAGCGCGATGCGAAGCCGGCGTGCGTGTGGAGGAGTGCTGTCTACCATGCGTCATGGCCGCTGAACCGAGCCGCGAGCCCACCATTGAAGCGCCTGCGTCCGAGCCGCCTCGTGCGGCGCGCACCGCGGCGAACCGCTTCGGGCTGGATTATCGCAGAGAAGCCGAGGCCCTGCGCGCGCCGCCCGTTCCGATCGTGGACATCCACGCGCACATCAGCGGGCGCGGGGCCGCGCCTATCTACGCCGAGGTTGCGCGCGCCTTCGGCGTCGAGCGCGTGTTCACGATGGTCCGCCTGCCCGACGCTCCAATCGTCCGCGAAAAGCTGGGGAATATGGCGGAGTTCATCGCCTTCCCCGACTTCCGCCAGGAGGACCGCCGGCGCTCCTTCACCGAAGACTTCCTCCGCGATATCGAGGTCTTCCGTCACGAGTACGGCGCGAGGATCGTCAAGATCTGGAACGCGCCGCGCATCCGCGACTTCTTCCCCGGAGAGGCCGGGCGCGACCTGGTAGAGCTCGATTCCCCCTGGCGCGTCCGCATCGCCGAGCTGGCCCAGAAGCTCGGCATGATGATGATGGTCCACATCGCCGACCCGGACACCTGGTTCAACACGCGGTACTCCGACGCCGCGACCTACGGCACCAAGGTCTCCCACTACCGCGGGCTGGAAGTGATGCTGAAGCGCTTCCCGATGCCCTGGATCGCGGCGCACATGGGCGGCTGGCCGGAGAACCTCGACTTCCTCGACGGCCTGCTCACGCTCTACCCCAACCTGTACATCGACACCTCCGCGACCAAGTGGGTGGTGCGCGAGCTGTCGGCCCAGCCGCGGGAGCGCGTGGTGCGGTTCTTCACGCGCTGGAAAGGCCGCCTGCTCTTCGGCTCGGACATCGTGACCACCGATGAGCACCTGGCCCCGAAGGCCGGGCCGCCCGCGCACCCGATGGCGGATCTCGCCAACAGCCCCGAATCCGCGTTCGAGCTTTATGCCAGCCGCTACTACGCGCTGCGCACGCTCTTCGAAACCTCCTACGAGGGCGAGAGCCCGATCGCGGACCCCGATCTGCGGATGGTGAACCCGGAGAAGTACGACGAGATGGCCGCGCCGCCGCTGCGCGGGCTCGCTTTGCCGCGGGACGTGCTGGAATCGCTCTATCGCGGAGCCGCGGAAGCGCTGCTCGCGCGGAAGTAGCCGATTACTCGAGGCTGGTTGTTTCAGCGATCAATGCCCGCATGGCGCGGTCGATGGCGTTCGCGGTCTCCGTGTCCAGCGTGCCGGAGACCTCGCCCGTGAAGGCGCACGCCCCGAGCCGATCGACGAAGCCTCCCGTCGCGGAAACGAGGCGCAGCGATGCGTCGCGGACCCCGCCGCGGAAGCGCTCCTTGCCGGGATTGCCGCTGTTCACGAAGAACCCGCCCCCGCCGTAGACGCCGATCTCTCCCTGCGCCAATACCAGCACGCGGATCGTCGCCGTGGACGCGGTGTCCGCGATGGGCGTGCGTCCCGCCCGCGGCCGGATGAACATATGGACATGGACGAGCACGCCGCTCATGTCCGACACGTCCGCCCCCGCGTTCCACACGCTGCTGGGCAGGTCCGTCATGTAGATGTCCACGGAGTCGGCGTCGCGGGCGGTGTAGACGCGCGTGGGCAGAGGCGATTGCAGAGCACCGTTGTTCTGCAGCGATTGCAGGCGTGCCGGGCCTCCCGATCGGGAAAACCCGCACCCGCCCAGCACGCACGCCAGCACGAGCATCACGCCGAGCACGCACCGTGCAATACGAAGTCCGGAACCGTCGTTAAGCATTCGCGTGAAGATACGCGGTCCCGGCTCTTTCCGCCGGGCTGCAGCCGACACACGGGAACCGATAAGCCGGTCACGGGTCTATACAATGAAGAGCGCTGAAGGCAGCGCCGAGGCGGACGGCTCGCGGCACGACCGCTTGAGCCCGACACGCCGGAAAGGACCGTCATGGTTCGTCCCAGCACAAGGCGTCTGGTCGCGGCCGCGGCCATCCTGGGCATCATCGCCCCTGCCGTCAACGCGCAGATGCAGAGGTCCGGCGGCGCAGGCCATCAAGACAGACGCTCGCAGTACGTCGGCGCGGGCAAGATCGGCCCCGCACCTGGATCACTGGCTCGCCCCAACGTCACCGGCATCGGCGTCTCAAGCCGGGCCAACATCGACCTGCTTTCCACGCCGCGCAGGTTCGAGGTCCCGCCCCCGGTCTTCAGCCCCGCGCCGCCTATCCGCTGGAAGTGGCCGCGTCATCACGGCCACCATCACCACCACGACCGCTGGTGCGACGAACGAACATACATCCCCGCCTACCCGATCTCGCCGGTCGGGTACTACGAGCCGGTTATCACGGTCGGCACAGGGCTGTCGGTGGGCGGCTACGGCTATTCGAGCGGCTACACCTACCCGTCGCAGGCTGTGGGCGGAATGCCGCTGCCCGCGCCGGCGCTGGTCTACGACCCCGCGACAGGAACGTACGTCTACGCCTACGGCAACCCCAACGGCGCGCCGTTGATGACCCCGACGCCCGCCCCCGCTCCTGCTCCCGTCGCCGCGGCGCCGGCTCCGGAACCAACACCGCTGGAACTGGCGCGGCTGAACATTCGCCTGGGGATGCCGGAGCGCGCGGTCAGCGGCCTGCGCGAACTGCTGCTGAAGGAGCCCGACAACGGCCACGCACTGCGGCTGCTGGGCGTCGCCCTGATCCTGCAGAAGCGGTTCGACGACGGCGTCGCCGCGATTCGCCAGGCCTACCGCGTCGAGCCCATGCTCGCGTATGAGCCCATCAACGGCCCGGAGCTGGGCCTGGACGCCGATGAACTGCGCCGCGTCGTGCTGCGGGCGGTCACCTTCGCCAATCGCGTGAACACCGGCTCGGCATGGCTTACGGTCACGGCGTTGATCCAGGCGGAGGGACGCGAGCCCACCGCGCGGGCGATGCTCGAACGGGTGCGCACCAAGGGCGTCGAGCCCGACGTGCTCGCCGCGATGGAAGATGCGCTGACGCCCTGATCGCAACCTGTCCGCCCTGGCACGGTACACGGTGATGAAGGAGTTCCCCTTGCGCACGCTCGCCGGCCTGTGCTGGATCGTCGTCCTGCTGCTGTGCCCCTGCGCCAAGGGCCAGGAACCCGATCTCACCCCCACCAAACGCACGTTCAATGACAGGGACAAGAGCCTCCGGATGGAGTTGCCCACCAAGCGCATCTACGGCGATCGCTTTCACCGCAACATCCAGATTCCTGGGCCGATTCCCGTAAGGCGCTCGCGCCTTCTTCCCATGCCCAGGAGACTGACCGCCGGAGAAGGAAGGCCCCCCATAGCTCCCCCTCCGACCTTCGAGCACACCCGTGCCGATACCAACCTGCTGCACCGCAGCAAGTTGAGTCCAGACGACCTGATGAAGCTCCCCGATCAAGCTCCTCTCGCCTTGCTTGAGAACCCCCGCCGGTTTGACCCGTGCCAGGTCACCCGACCTCCGGCCTGCATCCCCAACCGGCCCACGCGCTACCGCAATCCGGACCGAACGGTCGCGATTCCCACCGCTGACCGTCCATTCTCCAACACCGACCACCTGATCCGCCCCGCGGTTTCGATGGCTCCTTTCTCCCCCACTACTCCTTTCCCGGAAGGCTCCACCCCCACACTCCTCCGAACCCTGACCGAAGGACCGACGATCGACCCCTCGCTGGTGGGCCGGGACGTTGAGCGGGCGGTCGCCCAGTACCGGGCCTATCTCGCCGAGTACCCCGACGACTTCCACGCGGCACGGACCTACGCCCTGGCGCTGCTGGCCCGCAAGGATGCCGCCGCCGCGGCAGGCATCATCGCCGAGGCCTATGCCTTTGACCCACTGCTGGTCCGGGAGCCGATCGACCCCGCCGCCCTGGGACTGGACGATCGGCAGGTCGCGGCGATGGTGACCACCGCCCAGAGCTCCGCCGCGAGGATCGGCGGAAAGGCCTGGCTGCTGGTGGTCGTGCTCCACCAGGGGCGGGGGGATCTCGCGAAGGCCGCGGCGGCCCTCCGACGGGCGGAGCAGGCGGGGCTTTCGCCCGACCTGCTCGCGGCGTTTGAGAGCGAGTTTGCGTCCGGGCGGCGCGTAAACCCCTGACCGGCCACTTGTCCCGGCTTGGGTGAGGGCTACCATCCCTCCCCTTCTGGAAGCCCCTGCGCTGACGCGGAGCGGGTGAACATCCAGGACCGGTTGAACTACCGGACTCTGCCCGCACCCCGGCCGGGGCGGGCACGCCAAAGGACGCGGGCAAGTGCCCAAGCCTTGGTAAAGGAGCCGGTGGGAGGTTTGCGAGAATGGCCAAGAAAGAAGTCACCAACGTATTCAAGATCATGGCCACGGGTGGCGCTGCCACCCCGGCTCCTCCGTTGGGCCCGGTGCTGGGCTCCAAGGGTGTGAACCCCGGCCAGTTCATTCAGAAGTTCAACGCCGCGACCCAGCACGTGAAGGGCAAGGTCGTGGGCTGCATCGTGACGGTCTACTCCGACCGCACGTTCGACTTCGAGATCAAGAGCTCTCCGGCCAGCGTCCTCATCCTCGAGGCGGTGGGCAAGGAGAAGGGCTCGGGCGCTCCCAACAAGGAGAAGATCGGAAAGATCACCCGGGCTCAGGTCGAGAAGATCGCTCAAGAGAAGATGTCCGACCTCAACGCTCAGAGCCTTGAGGCGGCTATGCGTGTGATCGAGGGCACCGCCCGTTCGATGGGTGTTACGGTCGAAGGTTGACCGGGATCAGAAAGGAGAACCAGAAGATGCCGGTCAGAATCAGCAAGCGTCGCAAGGCCAACATGGCCATCGTCCCCAAGGAGCCCGTCCTGCCCGCCGAGGCGGTGGCGACTCTGAAGAAGTTCAAGGGGCCGAAGTTCGACCAGACGGTCAACATCGTGATGCACCTCAACCTGGACACCACGCAGAGCGAGCAGAACCTGCGTGGCGCCATCAGCCTTCCCAAGGGCATCGGCAAGTCCAAGCGCGTCGTGGCCTTCTGCACGTCGGACGTGGTGCCCCAGGCCCTCGCCGCGGGCGCGGTCAAGGCCGGCGGCGAGGAGCTCGTCGCCGAGATCGAGAAAGGTTGGATGGACTTCGACGTGGCGGTCGCCTCGCCCGACATGATGCGCGTCGTGTCGAAGCTCGGTAAGGTCCTGGGCCCCAAGGGCTTGATGCCCAGCCCCAAGGCCGGCACGGTGACCACCCAGGTTCCCGAGGCCGTCAAGGAATACGCCGCGGGCAAGGTTGAGTACCGCGCCGACAAGTCGGGCAACATCCACGCCGTGATCGGCAAGATGAGCTTCCCCGACGAGAACCTCGTCGCCAACCTCGAGTATTTCATCCGCGCCATCGAGCGGGCCCGCCCCTCGACCGTGAAGGGTCAGTACATCAAGAAGATCACCGTCAGCGGGGCGATGACCCCCGGCGTGCAGGTCAAGCACGTCGCCGCCGCGGTGGAGGAGTAAGCCATGTCGAAGACCGTCAAGCAGATCATCATGCGGGACTACAAGAACCGCATCGCCGGCGGCGGCGAGGACTTCGGCAACGCGCTGCTCATCAGCATCCGCGGGCTCAAGGCCATCGAGACCACCCGTCTTCGCGGCGACCTCAGCAAGAAGAAGATCAAGATCACCGTCCTGCGCAACTCCCTCGCCCGCAAGGCGTTCGAGGGGACCAGCCTCGCGCAGCTCAACGAGCTGCTCACCGGGGCCAACGCCCTGGCTCACGGCGGCGAGTCCGTCGTCGAGGTCGCCCGCGAGATGGTCGAGGCCATGAACAAGCTCCCCGGCCTCGAACTGAAGGGCGCAGTGCTGGACGGCACCCTCTTCAAGGGCAAGGAGGGCGTGACCGAGCTGTCCAAGTTCCCCACCAAGGACGAGGCCATCGGTCAGGTCGTCACCCTCATCGTCAGCCCCGCCCGCAAGCTGGTCGCCCAGGTCAAGGGCCCCGGCTCCACGATCGCGGGGATCATCAAGGCCATCGAAACCAAGCTGGAGAAGGGCGAGACCATCGCCAAGGCCGGCTGAGAACGAAACATCTGCGCCGACTGGCCCCACGGGGTTAAAGGCCGGGTGTTCCGGCCCCTCTCGGCGAGTGTCCGGGTGAAGGCAAACAGCCGAAACCCAAGTATTTACGGAAAGCAGGAACCATGTCTGACACCACCTTCAGCGACACCATCAAGGCTCTCGGCGACCAGCTCGCGGCTCTGTCCCTCAAGGACGCCGTGGAGCTCGGCAAGTACATGAAGGAGACCTACGGCATCGAGGCCGCGGCTGGCGGTGGCGTCGTCATGGCGGCCCCCGCGGCCGGCGGCGGTGGCGGCGGCGCGGCGAAGGCCGAGGAGAAGAGCAGCTTCGACGTCGTCCTCAAGGCCGCTGGCGACAAGAAGATCCAGGTCATCAAGGTCGTCCGCGAGGCGACCGGCCTGGGCCTGGCCGAGGCGAAGGCCTTCGTGGACGCCCCCGGCAAGCCGGTCAAGACCGGCCTCTCCAAGGAGGAGGCGGAGAAGCTCGCCGCCACCCTCAAGGAGAACGGCGCGACCGTCGAGATCGTCTAAGCCCATTCCGGGCAGATGGATCCGGTTCAGCCGGAGCCTCCGCCCGCTTCAGACGTTCACCGGAAAGACCCGCCCCACGGCGGGTCTTTTCCTTTTTGATACGTCAGGTGGATGGGGGAGCCCCCGGGGTTGGTCACCCACGGAGAGGAAATGAGAAAAAAGGTGGCCCGAATTTTGCACGGGCCGGGTTTGTCGTTCCCCCGCCCCGCGGGGTATACTCATCGGTTCGTCTGGGCGCGAAGGCGGTACGCCGTTGAACGACAACCACATTCAGATTTGAGACGACCCGTTTGACTTGCCGGCTGCTGTAGGACAAACGAGGTCTTGTTCTCCATCGTGAGGGCACCCGATGGCAGTGATGTCTACGTCGAATAGCAAGATCCGTGACTTCTCGAAGCGCGGGGACGCCATCCCGGTCGGCAACCTGACGCAGGTGCAGACCGATGCCTACGAGCGCTTCCTCCAGCTCACCAAGGCGCCGGATGAGCGTGATCCCAACATCGGCCTGGAGGCCCTTCTGCGTGAAGTCTTCCCGATCGAAAGCTACGACGGGACGATGAAGCTGGAGTACATCAACTACACGCTGGAAGAGCCCCGGTACACCGCGGACGAGTGCCGCGAGCTGCGCCTGACCTACGGGCGGCCCTTCCGCATCGGCGTGCGGCTGAAGCGCGAGGGCCGTCCGGAGCTGCCCGAGGAGCAGATCTACCTGGGCGAGTTCCCGATCATGATGGGCGGCGGCGAGTTCATCGTGAACGGCGCCGAGCGCGTCATCGTCAGCCAGCTCCACCGCTCCCCCGGCGTGGACTTCTCGATCGTCTCCGCCGAGGCCGACCGCCCCCTCCACTCCGCCCGCATCATCCCCGAGCGCGGCAGCTGGATCGAGCTGGAGGTGACGAAGAAGGACGTGCTGGCGATGCGGATCGACCAGTCCACGAAGCTGGCCGCCACCACGTTCCTGCGCTGTCTGGACGAGTCGGTCGCCGAGACGGACGCGATCCTGAGCCTGTTCTACGAGATCAGCGAGGTCAAGGCCGAGAACGTCAAGCCCGAGCACTGGGCCGCGGAGTCGATCATCGACACGGAGACCGGCGAGGAGCTGGTGCACGTGGGCCGCCAGATCGGCGAGGCCGCCGCGGCGATCATGTCCAGCAACCTGAAGAAGGTGAAGGTCATCGAGAACCCCAGCGACGTGCTGATCCTCAACACGATCGCGGAGGAGAAGCTCGAGCAGTTCGAGACGGGCGAGACGACCTACGAGAAGGCGCTGCTGAAGATCTACTCCAAGCTGCGTCCGGGCAACCCGCCGCAGGTGGAGAAGGCGCGTCAGCTCTTCTTCGAGAAGTTCTTCGACGAGAACCGCTATCGCCTTGGCCGCGTGGGCCGCTTCCGCATCAACCGCAAGTTCGACCTGACCACGCCCGAGGACATGATGTTCATCCGCAGCGAGGACTTCCTGCGGGTGATCCAGTACCTGCTGGACCTGCGCAGCGGCCGTCAGGACCCCAAGACCGGGCGTCCCGTCGCGGTGGTGGACGACATCGACCACCTGGGCAACCGCCGTCTGCGCACGCTGGACGAGCTTGCGGTGGAGGAGCTGCGCAAGGGCTTCCTCAAGCTGCGCCGCACGGTGCAGGAGCGCATGAGCGTCAAGGACCCGGAGGAGCTGACGAAGATCGCGGACCTGGTGAACACCAAGTCCATCAGCAGCGCGATCGACTTCTTCTTCGGCCGCAGCGAGCTCTCGCAGGTGGTGGACCAGACCAACCCGCTCTCGAGCCTGGTGCACGAGCGGCGTCTGTCGGCGCTGGGCCCTGGCGGCCTGAACCGCAAGCGCGCGGGCTTCGAGGTGCGCGACGTGCACATCTCGCACTACGGGCGCATCTGCCCCATCGAGACGCCCGAAGGCACCAACATCGGTCTGATCGCCAGCCTCGGCATCTACTCGTCGATCGATGAGTACGGCTTCCTCCGCACCCCCTACCGCGTCGTCAAGGACGGCAAGGTCACCGACAAGATCGTGCACCTCCGCGCCGACGAGGAGATGAAGGCGATCCTCGCCCCCTCCGACGCGCTGGAGGAGGGCGGCCGCCTGAAGAAGGGCGCGATCCTCGCCCGCGTGAACGGCGAGCTGGCGGAGGTTGATTCCAACGAGGTGAACTACCTCGACATCAGCCCCAAGCAGATCGTGGGCATCTCCGCGTCTCTCATCCCCTTCCTCGAGCACGACGACGCCAACCGCGCCCTGATGGGCTCGAACATGCAGCGGCAGGCCGTGCCGCTCATCAAGGTCGAGCCGCCGTGCGTCGCCACGGGCATCGAGCGGGCGGTGGGCCACAACAGCGGCATGGTGGTGAAGGCCCGCAACGCGGGCACGGTCACCTACGTCGACTCCGAGCGGATCATCATCGACAACGCGGACGAGTACGTGCTCCGCAAGTTCGTGGGCCTGAACGAGCGCACCTGCCTCAACCAGCGCCCGGTGGTCAAGCTCGGCCAGAAGGTGGAGAAGGGCCAGGTCATCGCCGACGGCGCGAGCACCCGCTTCGGCGAGCTGGCCATCGGCAAGAACGTGCTGGTCGCGTTCAACACCTTCGACGGGTACAACTTCGAGGACGCCATCGTCATCAACGAGCGCCTCGTGAAGGACGACGTCTTCACGAGCATCCACATCGACTCGTTCGACGTGGAGATCCGCGAGACCAAGCTGGGACGCGAGGAGTTCACCCGCGACATTCCCAACGTCTCGGAGAAGATGCTCCGCAACCTCGACGAGAACGGCATCATCCGCATCGGCGCCCGCGTGGGCCCGGGCGACATCCTCGTGGGCAAGGTCAGCCCCAAGAGCAAGACCGAGCTCACCCCCGAGGAGAAGCTGCTGCACGCCATCTTCGGCCGCGCCGGCGAGGACGTGAAGAACGACTCGCTCGAGGTGCCCGCGGGCGTTGAGGGCGTGGTGATCGGCGCGAAGAAGTTCAGCCGCCGGCTCCACATGAACGAGGAGCAGAAGAAGCAGCTGAAGAAGGAGATCGCCGCGTACGAGGCGGAGATGGACGCCAAGGCCATCGCGCTCTTCAAGCAGATGACCAACGCGATCAACGAGGTGCTCGGCACCCCGATGATCGACCCCAACACCCGCCAGAAGGTCGGCGCGTCGGACATCCCCGAGGTCATCCTCGAGCAGATCCGCACCTTCGACATCAAGTGGGCGAAGGGCGGCAAGGACACCCGCGGCGAGGCCGAGAAGCTCTACCGCCAGTTCTGGCCGCGCATCACCGCCATCGGCGCCGAGAAGAACCGCAAGGTCTCTCACATGAAGCGCGGCGACGAGCTGCCCACCGGCGTGCTCGAGATGGTGAAGGTCTACCTCGCCACCAAGCGCGCCCTGTCGGTGGGCGACAAGATGGCGGGCCGCCACGGCAACAAGGGCGTCATCGCCCGCATCGTTCCCGAGGAGGACATGCCGTTCATGGAGGACGGCACGCCCGTGGACGTGCTGCTCAACCCGCTGGGCGTGCCCAGCCGCATGAACGTGGGCCAGATCCTCGAGACGCACCTGGGCTGGGCCGCGAAGGTCCTGGGCTTCCAGGCGATCACCCCCGTCTTCGACGGCGCGACCGAGGAGCAGGTGCACGAGGCGGTGGCCGAGGCGAACCGTCACGTGGAGGAGAAGCTCGCGCACTACGAGAAGACCGGCACCTGGCCGCACCCGCGCGAGCTGCTGGCCCGCATGCCCAAGGGCGGCAAGATCCAGCTCTACGACGGCCGCACGGGCGAGCCCTTCAACCAGAAGACGACCGTGGGCTACATGTACATCCTGAAGCTCCACCACCTGGTGGACGACAAGATCCACGCCCGCGCCACCGGCCCCTACTCCCTCATCACGCAGCAGCCCCTGGGCGGCAAGGCCCGCACCGGCGGCCAGCGCTTCGGCGAAATGGAAGTGTGGGCGCTGGAGGCGTACGGCGCGGCCTACATCCTCCAGGAGCTGCTCACCGTCAAGTCCGACGACGTGGAGGGCCGCACCAAGATCTACGAGTCCATGGTCAAGGGCACCAACAAGCTCGAGGCGGGCATGCCCGTCGCCTTCGACGTGCTCTGCAACGAGCTCAAGGGCCTGGGCCTGAACATCACGCTGGAGAAGAAGAAGCTGGAGGGCGGGAGCCTGCTGTAAGGGGGCGCCGGCATGCGGAGCGGGTTGTCGGAGCGGGCCCCGGTGCTGAATGCGTCAGCGTTCGGGCCTGCCTTCACGACCCGCTCCCGGGCATGGACCCGCGGCCCATCGGGCCTGCCGCGTTCTTTCAGCAGCGGGCCGGCAGTTGAAGTTCCCGCAGGGAAGCGGAGAACTGTGGAAGCGAAGTGACGAGACGCACGCCGGCATACAGGCCGGTTTGGAGCGAATGCAATGGCCGAGACCGTCTACGACCGCGTCAACGACTTTTCCGCCGTCAAGATCACCCTGGCGTCCCCCAACGACATCCGGGCGTGGTCTTACGGCGAGGTGAAGAAGCCCGAGACCATCAACTACCGCACGTACCGCCCCGAGAAGGACGGCCTCTTCTGCGAGCGCATTTTCGGCCCCGAGCGCGACTACGAGTGCGCCTGCGGCAAGTACCGCGGGACGAAGTACAAGGGCATCATCTGCGACCGCTGCGGCGTGAAGGTGACCCACAGCCGCGTGCGGCGCAAGCGCATGGGCCACATCAACCTGGCCAGCCCCGTCGTCCACATCTGGTTCTTCAAGTCCATGCCCAGCCGCCTGGGCACGCTCCTGGGCATGAAGACCAGCGACCTCGAGAAGATCATCTACTACCAGGACTACGTGGTCGTCGATCCCGGTGACACCGAGCTGAAGTTCAAGCAGATGCTCACGGAGGACGACTACCGCAACGCGGTGGACCAGTACGGCAACGCCTTCAAGGCCCTCATGGGCGCCGACGCCATCCGCGAGCTGATCGAGCGCACCAACCTCGACGAGGTCGCCCGCCAGATCCGCGAGGAGCTCAAGGACACCAAGTCCAAGCAGAAGATCAAGGACCTCGCCAAGCGCCTCAAGCTCATCGAGCAGATCCGCGGCAGCGAGAACGACCCCGCCTGGCTGGTGATGGACGTGATCCCCGTCATCCCGCCGGACCTGCGCCCGCTGGTCCTGCTGGAGAGCGGCAACTTCGCCACCAGCGACCTCAACGACCTCTACCGCCGCATCATCAACCGCAACAACCGCCTCAAGAAGCTGATGGACCTCAACGCCCCCGAGGTCATCATCCGCAACGAGAAGCGCATGCTGCAGCAGGCGGTGGACGCGCTCTTCGACAACAACCGCTGCCGCCGCCCCGTGCTGGGCAGCAGCAACCGCCCGCTCAAGTCGCTGACCGACATGATCAAGGGCAAGCAGGGCCGCTTCCGCGAGAACCTGCTGGGCAAGCGCGTGGACTACTCCGCCCGCTCGGTCATCGTGGTCGGCCCCGAGCTGAAGCTCAACCAGTGCGGCCTGCCCAAGAAGATCGCGCTGGAGCTCTACCAGCCCTTCATCATCCGCAAGCTCAAGGAGCACGGCCTGGCCGACACCATCAAGTCCGCCAAGCGCATGCTCGAGCGCCGCGACCCCGCGGTGTGGGACATCCTCGAGGAGGTCATCTACCAGCACCCCGTGCTGCTCAACCGCGCCCCCACCCTCCACCGGATGGGCATCCAGGCCTTCGAGCCGGTGCTCGTGGAGGGCAACGCCATCCGCATCCACCCGCTGGTGTGCGGCGGCTTCAACGCCGACTTCGACGGCGACCAGATGGCCGTCCACCTGCCCCTCTCCGTGGAGGCGCAGGCCGAGGCCCACGTGCTGATGCTCAGCACGCACAACATCTTCTCGCCCGCCAACGGCAAGCCCATCATCTCGGCGTCGCAGGACATCGTCATGGGCGTGTACTTCATCACGTTCATGACCCCCGACGAGACGCCCGTCGAGAAGATGCCGCGCTTCAAGGACCGCAAGGAGGCGATCCTGGCCCTGGAGCGCCGCCTGATCGGGCCGCACGACAAGATCATCCTGCGCGTGGACGGCTTCGACACGGTCGTCGAGTCCCAGGGCGGGCCGGTCAAGCCCATGCCCGCCAACCGCCGCATCATCACCACCGCCGGGCGCGCCCTCTTCGCCGACGTGCTCCACCCCGGCATGCCCTTCTACAACTGCGCCCTGGGCAAGAAGGGCTGCGCCCGCGTCATCGACGACTGCTACGCCATCGCCGGGCGCGCGGCCACCATCGACCTGCTCGACAAGCTCAAGGAGATGGGCTTCAAGCAGGCCACCCTCGCGGGCCTCTCCTTCGGCATCACCGACCTGCGCATCCCCCACGAGAAGCAGGCCCTGCTCGAGGAGGCCCAGAAGAAGGTGGACCGCGTCGAGAAGAACTACGACCGCGGCATCATCACCGCCCGCGAGCGCTACAACCAGCTCCTCGACATCTGGTCGCACTGCCGTGAGGAGGTGCAGAAGAAGCTCGTCACCGCGCTGAAGAACGACCGGCGCGACGACCAGGGCAACGAGCTGCCGCCCGACTCCAGGGAGGGCCGCAGCTACCTCAACCCGGTCTATCTGATGATCGACTCGGGCGCCCGCGGCAACATCAGCCAGATGCAGCAGCTCGCCGGCATGCGCGGCCTGATGGCCAAGCCCAGCGGCGAGATCATCGAGACCCCCATCCGCGCGAACTTCCGCGAGGGCCTCAACATCCTCGAGTACTTCTCCTCCACCCACGGCGCCCGCAAGGGTCTGGCCGACACCGCCCTCAAGACCGCGGACTCGGGCTACCTCACCCGCAAGCTCTGCGACATCGCCCAGTCCGTCATCATCGGCGAGCACGACTGCGGCTCCAAGCGCGGCATCCTCAAGCGCGCCATCTACAAGGGCGAGCAGGTGGACGTCCCGCTCCGCGAGCAGATCATCGGCCGCGTCTCCGTCAACGCGATCGTCAACCCCGTCACCGACGAGGTGATCGTCAAGGAGAACGAGATGATCTCCGCCGAGGCCGCGGCGAAGATCGAGGCCATCGGCATCGACGCCGTGCTCGTCCGCTCCCCGCTCACCAGCGAGAGCAAGTCCGGCTGCTCCGTGCTCGACTACGGCATGGACATGTCCACCGGCAAGCTCGTGGAGCCGGGCATGGCGGTGGGCATCATCGCCGCCCAGTCGATCGGCGAGCCGGGCACCCAGCTCACGATGCGGACCTTCCACACCGGCGGCATCGGCCAGCGCACCGCCCAGGAGACCGAGTACCGCGCCCTCAACGCCGGCACGCTCGAGCTGCGCGACTGCAACGCCGTCCCCACCAAGGACGACGAAGGCCACGACGTCCTCGTCGTGCTCAAGCGCAACGGCGAGCTGGCGATCATGGACGCCAAGGGCCGCGAGCTCGAGAAGTTCAAGGTCCCCTACGGCGCGTTCGTCCACGCCCGCCCGGGCGAGGAGGTCAAGAAGGGCCAGCTGCTCATCAAGTGGGACCCCCACCGCACGCCCATCCTGGCCGAGAAGGACGGCACCGTCGCCTTCGTGGACATCAAGGAGAAGGAGACCTTCCGCTTCGAGGACGCCGGCCAGGGCCTCCGCGCCAAGGTCATCATCGAGCACAAGGGCGACCTGCACCCCGCGATCAACATCGTGGACGACCAGGGCAACATCCTCGACTTCCACTATCTGCCCGCCCGGGCGCGTCTGGAGGTCGAGGACGGCCAGAAGATCAAGGCCGGCCAGATGCTCGCCCGCCAGCCCCGCACCGCCAGCGGCAGCCAGGACATCGTCGGCGGTCTGCCCCGCGTCACGGAGATCTTCGAGGCCCGCAAGCCGCGCGACCCGGCCTTCATGGCCGAGATCTCCGGCCGCGTCGAGATCTTCTCCGACAAGCGCAAGGGCAAGATGACCATCAAGGTCGTCTCCGAGGCGGGGATCGAGAAGGACCACCACGTCCCCAGCGACAAGCAGCTGCTCGTCCACACCGGGGATTACGTGCAGGCGGGCGACCCGCTCACCGAAGGCCCGCTGGTGCCGCACGACATCCTGCGGATCAAGGGCGAGGAGGCGCTGTGGACCTACATGCTCGACGAGGTCCAGAACGTCTACCGCGCCCAGGGCGTGGCGATCAACGACAAGCACATCGAGCTGATCCTCGCTCAGATGATCCGCAAGGTGAAGGTCGAGAACCCCGGCGACACCGACCTGCTCCCGCAGGAGGTCGTGGACAAGTACACCTTCAAGCAGAAGAACCGGGAGATCGAGAACTACGTCCGCGTCACGGACGTGGGCGGCACCGACCTCAAGCTCGGCGAGCTGGTGAGCAAGGCGGTGATCAAGGAGGCCAACGCGAAGGCGGAGGCCGCGGGCAAGGAGGGCGCCAAGGCCAAGCGGGCGCGTCCGGCCACCGGCCGCACGCTGCTGCTGGGCATCACCAAGGCCAGCCTCCAGTCCGAGTCCTTCCTCTCGGGCGCCTCGTTCCAGGAGACGACCAAGGTGCTCACGGAGGCGAGCCTCCGGGGCGCGAGCGACTCCCTGGTGGGCCTCAAGGAGAACGTGCTGCTGGGCCACCTCATCCCCGCGGGCACGGGCTTCCGCCCCTACCAGGAGATCAAGGTCAAGCCGCTCGTCGCCATCGAGGAGGACACCGACTCCGAGCAGGCGATGCTGGAGGAGGCCGCCTCCGCCGCGGAAGCCCTCGGCGCCGAGCGCACCGAGCTGCTCCCCAGCACGTCGCTCCCCCCCACCGCCGTCGAGTCCGGGGCGCAGGGGTGAGGGAGCGCTGAGGAGCAAGCCCCGAGTACTGCGTGAGGGCCGTCCGCGAAGGACGGCCCTTTTCGTTTTTGAGCCACGGACGGGGCGACAGGGGCTTCTCGTCCGAGCGGCGGAGCCGCGATCGTTGGTAGCCCAGGGCGCAAGCCCTGGGTACGCGGGCGGGCATTCCCTTCATGCCTTCATTCATCACCCAGCCCCGGACGGGGCGGCCGTAGCCGATCTTCGGTCCGCGTGATACACCACATGCATGGCCCATATCTGTCTGCACACGCACTTCGTGTTCTCGACCAAAGACCGCGAGCCGCAAATCAAGCCCGAATGGCAGGAGCGTCTCTACGCGTACATCGGCGGCATCGTGCGGGGGAAGAAGTGCCGGTTGATCGCGGCGGGAGGAATGGAGGATCACGTCCACCTGCTCGTCGGCATGCACCAGAGCGTCGCGCCCGCGGACCTCGTGCGCGACGTGAAGGCGAGCAGTTCCGGCTGGGTGCATGATGAACTCAAGGAACCCTTCGAGTGGCAGACGAAGTACGGCGCGTTCGCGGTGAGCAAGTCGGGGCTGGACGCGGTGGTGCAGTACATCAACACGCAGGCGGAGCACCACAAGAGGATGACGTTCCAGGAGGAGTATCTCGAGTTCCTCAAGCGGCACGGAATCGAGTACGACCCGAGGTATGTGTTCGAGTGAGTTGATGAGCGGCGAGTCATCCGAGCGGCGGAGCCGCGGCCGTTGGTAGCCAGGCCGCAAGCCCGCGATGTTTGAGAGGCGGAGCCGCGGCCGTTGGTAGCCCAGGGCGCAAGCCCGCGATGTTTGAGCGGCGGAGCCGCGGGCGTTGGTAGCCCAGGGCGTAAGCCCTGGGTACGCGGCGGGCATTCCATTCATCCATTTCCATCGTTTATGAGCCCCGGATGGGGCGGCAGATGTCGCCATATCGAAGGCGGGTGTTCGATGTCGAAGG
>Ga0065721_10049375_pt1 | contig 35890 bp, 32 predicted proteins | sample Mesricmetagenome_FD_59108 | JGI IMG/M metagenome (GOLD analysis project Ga0065721, IMG submission 59108) | Mesophilic microbial community from rice straw/compost enrichment Sample: eDNA_1 v2 (version 2) | ecosystem: Engineered > Solid waste > Grass > Composting > Bioreactor | place: USA: Davis... | reverse complement strand
GCGATCGTCGCGGGACCGATGAATACGCTGCTCGCGACTGCCGAATCGATTCGCGCACGAACGGAGAAGGAAAGCCTCGTAACGGTCAGCGTCGGCGTCCGCTTCTACGAGCCGAACGTGACGGCCGAGACGCTGATGAAGGACGCGGACCAAGCGATGTACTACAGCAAGACGAACGGCAAGAACCGCGTCACCGATTACGCGAAGCTGAAAGGCACGGACCGCGCCACAACCGGATAACGCCGATGCCCGAGACGTTTGCCCAAAATCAAATGCCTCGGGGTAAATGTCCAATCGGCTACCCGCCTTCTTCATACTATAAGTGTAGACCGAGGCAAGGGACACCCCGTAAGGGAACCTGAACCCCGGCAACCTACAACATTATGTTCATGAAGGAGGAGTTTGCATGTCCGGTGTAGTCGGCGGTTACTATGCATCGGCAGCCTTCGTGCTGGTCCTGTTCATTCTGCTTGTCATCATCCTCAAAGCAGGTTACTGAGTTCGGGGCAAAACTCCGACCAGCCTTGCTTGAAGCAAGTCCGGCGTGCGCTGGCTTGCTTTTTTTTATGCTTGCTCGGACAAGCCGCCCTTCCGGTAATTTCGCAGACTGTCCACTTCTTGCTCGCTCAGCTCCCTCCACTCCCCCGGCGCCAACGCGGCGTCCAGCGTCAGCGGACCCATGGAGACCCGGCGAAGATACAGCACCTTTTTGCCTACGGCCTCGAACATTCTTTTCACCTGATGAAATTTACCTTCATGGATCGTAAGCTCAATCCAACTTAGCGTTTGCTCCGTATAATCGGGTGTAAGATTGCGACGAGCGAGCTGAGCCGCAGCCCTTAGCTCCTCGCCGTGCGAATCAGAATCGGAGGTGGATGCTCCAAGAGCCTCGGAGGCGTTCGAGGCAGCAGCCAATACTTGCAACTGCGCCGGCATCGTTACATAACCGTCGTCCAGCGTTACGCCCTGCTCGAAAGCCACTGCGTCAGAAGCACCGACGTCTCCGGCCACAAGCGCTCGATACGTCTTCGGTACGTGCTTCTTCGGCGATAGCAGCTCATGAGCCAGCTTGCCGTCATTCGTCAGCAGGAGCAAGCCCTCGGTATCCTTATCGAGCCGGCCTACAGGGAAAGGCGACAGCACCGTCACATCCGAATCAAGCAGATCAAGCACCGTGCGATCGCGGTTATCTTCGGTCGCCGACACGACTCCCGCCGGTTTATGCAGCATCACGTAGACGGTGTCCCGATATGTAATCGTTTCGCCATCCAGCGCCACGGTGTCGACGTGCGGATGAATCTGCATGCCCGGGTCTTTAGCACGCTGGCCGTTGACGGTCACGGCGCCTTGCTTCACTAAATTTTTAATGCCGCTCCTCGTGCCGTACCCGAGATTGCCTAACATTTTATCGAGTCGGATCGTTGATTTCATTGAGCACTCACCTCTAGATCTCCCCAAGCGCAAGTTGGGGCAGTTTCATGTCAAAGTTTCGCGTCCCATTTTGATACCCGGCAAGATCAAGTATAATGTAACAAAGATGGGGACGCTTGTCCCTGCTGCTTCGTCCATAATCATAACGGATAGATGGGGGTTCTGCCTGATGAAAGCTAAAAATTTATTTATTTTCTTCAGCATTATTGTCGTGCTTATCGTAGGCTTGGTCGTGATCAACAACTTGGGCAAAGATACCGTGTACGGAATGCCTTCCAACAAGCTTTATCCGGAGACTCGGGAGCTGCTTAAAGATCCGAACTACAACAATATTATCATTCCGGTCGACTTAAACCGAATGATCGCGGACAAGAAAAGCTTCTTCGTCTATTACTTCTCCGCGACTTGCCCGCATTGCAAATGGACGACGCCACAGCTGAAGCCGCTCGCGGATGAGCTCGGCATTAACATGCACCAGTTCAACCTGCTCGAGTTCCAGAGTTATTTCGCTCAGATGAACATCCAAGCGACGCCTACGCTCGTCTACTATAAAGACGGAGTCGAGGCGGCCAGAATGCAAGGCGGTCTGAAGGAAGGGAACGCAGCCGGTTATACGCTAGACGATTTCAGGAGCTTCTTCAACGAACATAAGCCTGACGGCAATGATTGATAGGCCCTAGCAGGGTAGGAGGTCATGTACAATGAAAGCCAAATGGTTGCTGGCTTTGCCAGCGGCGGTGCTGACATGCGGCATCGTGCTTGTCGCCTGCGGCGGCGGGAACGGCGGAGATTCGCATGCGGCGCACGCGCACAACGGCGAAAAATGGGAGCTCAAAGCGACGTACGCGGATATGCCAGCCTTCCTTGGGAATTTCACGGAACGCACGAAGCATCTGTATGCAATCGTCGGCGATTACGAGGCGATCATGAAGACGGTGCATTGCTACTGCGGATGCATGGAGTACGAGGAAGACGCGCATGATTCGCTCTACCGCTGCTATGTGGCAAGCAAGTCCGAAGAAGGAGTCACTTGGACCGACCACAGCGCTCTATGCGGAATTTGTACCGATGAATTAGCCGATATCGAGAAGTGGTCTCAAGAAGGCAAGTCTGCCGAGGAGATCAACCAATTGATCGAAGAGCGTTACAACCCGAACTATAACGCGTGAACGACAAAAGGAACGAGGGCGGCTGGCGCTTCTCGTTCCTTTTTTGTGCTTTATAACGATATCCCCTTCACTCAGGCTGCGAAAAATGGATCTATCTACCTTACTAGCGTTGTCGCACAACGTTACTGCGGCGCACACTTGTGGCTGAGCCGGATTAGCGTTGCCGCACAACGTTACTGCGGCGCACACTTGTGGCAGAGCCGGATTAGCGTTGCCGCACAACGTTACTGCGGCGCACACTTGTGGCTGAGCCGGATTAGCGTTGCCGCACAACGTTACTACGGCACACACTTGTGGCTGAGCTGGATTAGCGTTGCCGCACAACGTTACTGCGGCGCACACTTGTGGCTGAGCTGGATTAGCGTTGCCGCACAACGTTACTACGGCGCACACTTGTGGCCGAGCCGGATTAGCGTTGCCGCACAACGTTACTACGGCGCACACTTGTGGCTGAGCTGGATTAGCGTTGCCGCACAACGTGAACGGTATCCTGAGCGACGGGGATATCGTTATAAGGGGCTACAGGACACTATCGCCTGCATCGCTATCCCGGCGTCTACTCGCTTCCCACGCAGCGACATCGCCTACCAGCTGCTCGTCCAATACGGCCAGCTCGAACGCTTGGAACGGGGCATCAGCGGGCCTCGCGGCCAGCGCCGAGAGAGACGTTGCCAAATCCGCCCGCAGCTTGGCGAGATCGAGCCCTAGTACCACGTCGGCATACGCGGACAGCTTGGCCAGCGCCGCCTCCATCAGCTTCACCGCGCCCGTAAAGTTATCGTTATGCCAATGGTGCAGTCCGACCGCCGCCTGCAGAAGCCCTTGCAGGAGCGGATGGCGGCCTTCCTCCAGCCACAGCTCCTCCATGACTTCATGGCACTCGAAATAGTCCCTGTCTACATTGAAATAGGAGATGAACGCCAGATAGCGCTCATCTCCTCTAACCGCAGCAAGTCGGTCGTCTTCCTTCCCCATGCTGCCTCCCGCCCCTCTTCAGGCTTAGCTCTGCCCGCTCTTGCCGGCGCGATCGAGCGCGCCTTGAATTTCCGAGGACAGCTCCTTGATCCCCCACACATCGTCTTGCTCCCAAAGCTCGTTGAACCGGAGCTGGAACTGCGCGGCCTCCCGAACCCTGCGGAAAAAATACAGCTCCTGAATCGCGTTCAGCACCTTATGGACGATAATCGAGCTTTCTTCGAAATCCTGCTGTGCCTCGACGATTTCCTGCCGGATACTGGACATCTCCAGATCGAGCTGCGTGGCGGCCTCGGCTGCTTTGCGCAACCGTTCCTTCACGTGCTCGGGCAGTTGATCCTTATATTTGTAGTTCAGCGAATGCTCGATCGTCGCCCAGAAATTCATGCCGAGCGTGCGGATTTGAATTTCCGCCAGCACGGGCTTCGAGCCGAGAGAGGTCTGAACCGGATATTCCACGATCAGATGGTAGCTGCGATAACCGCTTTCTTTGAAATTCGTAATGTAATCCTTCTCGTAGACCAGCACAAGGTCCTTACGCTGGCGAATCAGGTCGGCCACTCGATAGATATCGTCGACGAACTGGCACATGATCCGTATGCCCGCGATATCCTCGATGCCCAGCTCGATGCGATCGAGCGGAACGGACAGCTTGCGGGCCTTCTGCAGGATGCTCGATATCCGCTTAACGCGGCCCGTGACGAACTCGATCGGAGCATACTCGTCTCGCGCTTTGAGCTCGGAACGCAGCGATTTCAACTTTACCTTCAGCTCTTCTACCGCCTGCTGATAGGGCAGCAGAAACTTTCCCCAGTCTCTTCCATCCATCATCGGCACCTCCTTTTCCTTCCCTGCCGTGCCGTCGTTATCTTGGGCAGCGGCGATGTTTACCGATGATCGGCTCCCACGGCTTGCGAGATGCGCGAGAAACCGTCCTGTTTAAGACGCTTAAGCAAGCCCTGCTGAATCGACTTCAGAACGCCAGGCCCTCTATAGATGAGCGCCGTGTACACTTCTACCAAGCTTGCGCCTGCCCGGATTTTATCGTAGGCGTCGTCCGCCGTGAAGATGCCGCCCGAACCGATAATCGGAAGCTTGCCTTGCGTTAACGAGTAAATCGTCCGGATCACTTCGGTAGAACGCTCGGTCAATGGACGGCCGCTCATGCCGCCCGTCTCGCCCTTGTTCGCATGCGTTAGTCCATCGCGGCTGATCGTCGTATTCGTGGCTATGATGCCTGACATGCCGCTCAGCTGAATCGCTTCCGCCATATAGGCAAGCTGTTCGTCCGTATTGTCCGGGGCGATCTTGACCAGTATCGGCTTAGGAAGCCCCCCGTGCCGCTCCGCTTGTATGCCCATCTCGTCCTTAACGGCGTCCAGCAGCGTACGAAGCTCGTCGCCATGCTGAAGCGCACGGAGGTCCGGCGTATTCGGAGAGCTGATGTTCACGACGAAGAAGTCGCCGTATGGATACAGCTTCCGCACGCATTCGCGATAATCGTCCGCCGCGTTCTCGTTAGGCGTCACTTTATTTTTACCAATATTGACCGCAAGCGGGATACGGCGTCGTGGCAGCTTCGCCAGCCGGTCCGCCATGGCGTCCGCTCCTTCGTTGTTGAAGCCCATCCGGTTAATCAGCGCTTCGTCCGGAGGCAGGCGGAAGAGCCGCGGCAGCTCGTTGCCGGGCTGTGCCTTCGGCGTAACTGTTCCGACCTCCATGAACGACAAGCCGACTCGCGAGAATCCGGTCACCGCTTTCGCGTTTTTATCCAATCCGGCAGCAAGGCCGACGGGATGCGTGAAATGCAGCCCGAACAAATCGACGCCCAGCTCCGGCTTGACGCTCGTCCCCCAGATCGCGGAGAGCAGCGCGGGAATGCCCGGTACTTTGGCCGCGGTACCCATTCCGTCGATAATGAGATGGTGCGCGGCTTCGGGGTCCATGCGGAATAAGAACGATTTGGCCATTTTGTACAACAACGAATTCAACGTCCCTTCAATGATAAGTCGTGCAGAATAGGAGCATTTAATGGGATATAAGAACACAACCTTCGGCTACCAGTTTAGCCTTTTCCCAGACAAAAGAAAAGGGCGTTACGCCCAATCGCCCGATCTCGGTTATCCAACTATGATATTCGCGCGGAAAACACGGGCTTGTCTGGCATTTTGTGACGAAAACGATTACAATGAGTGCATAGAAATTGAATCATTCGATGAGAGGTTGATGAACAATGAGCGCAACCAAGAAGAGAGCCCCCGTGAATCCACGTGCCAAGCAAAAAGAGACAGTGAACAAGAAGGCTCTCATGTGGATTGGCGTAAGCTTCGTGGTAGTCGTAGCGATTATGGCCGTTCTGTTGATCGTCAATCCGTAACCTTAATCTAGCCAGTCATAGATTTTATGGGGGTTTGTCTCGTCCTTCGCGTTGCTGAGCTTGAACCGTTCAGCCGGCACGCGAGGTTCGGTAGGCAAGCCCCCTTGCGTTATCGTTACCGGCGTTCCGATCGGTACGAGATCGAACAACTCCTCGATATCTTCCTTCTTCATCCTCACGCAGCCCAGCGATTCGTCCTTCCCGATGCTGCCCGGTTTGTCCGTTCCGTGAATGCCGTAGTCCCCGTCCGACAGCGTCATGCCGCGACTGCCGTATATGCCCTGGTCGGTTCCGTTCGGGTTCCGGACCTTCTCCGTAATCACGAAGCTGCCTTCCGGCGTTCGAACGCCGCCAAGACCAACCTCGTAGTTCCGCACGATGACATCGCCGCTGACGACCGCGAGCCGATGGCTCTTCTTGTCGACGATAATGGCTAACGGTTGTTGCGCGATCGGCGCGAATGCTCCCTCAGGAGCTCCCATGCCGGCAATAGGTCCCGTTACGGTAGGCCAGCCTACGGTCGTCGGCAATTTGCCATCCTTCGGATTCGTCAGCTCGCCCATCACTTCGTCGAACCAAGGCGTCATCTCTTCGCTCCAGCCCGCAATCGTGTTGTTCGGGTAATGGTCATTCAGCGCTTCCGGATTCGCCGGCCACTTGCCCGTCCGTTCCTTGTAACGGACGATCGCAGACCGCAGCACGAGCTTGCTCTCTTGAAGCGGCTTCCACTCTTGAATTCTCTTCTGCGCGGAGCTTGGGTCTTGCGGCTTGCAGTTGCACCACTTGGCGTCATGCCAATTGACGCCGGCGGAGCCCAGCTTGTCGTCGACGGCGACGGTCGCCAGAGGCTTGCCGCTCTTCACCCAATCGTTCCACTTTCCAAGGGACGCTGCCTGGACAAGCATTCTAGCGTCGTTATTGATCGATGGCAGCAGCAATGCACCAAGCTCCGTCTGTCCGTCGTTGAGCGGATCGCGTGCCGCCGAAACGACGCCTAGAGGCGCATCTACCTCGACAATGATCGGCGTTGGCGAAGGCGGATCCTTCAGAACGGCTTCTACGGATGGCGAAGCTGCGCCGTTCGTCTCTGCCGGTTGCTCTTGAGCAGCCGCTTCCGATTGTTGTCGCTCCTGCATAATCGCGTAGAGCCCGAGTCCGATCGCGCCGATGAGCACGGTGAAGACGGCCGTCCAGATCCAGAACGCCTTGCGCTGTTTGTTCGTATCGTTCTTCGGCTCCGGAAGAGACGGCGCGGGTTTCCCCTCGAACGCCGTATAGATATCTCCCGCTTGCCCGAAGCAATAGGTCGCCTTCGCGGTATCGCCCTTGCCCTCGTACTGCTTGCCGAGCAAATACCAAGCCATGCGGCTGTCCTCATGCTTCAATAGATATTCCTTCAGCGGGAAGGCATCATCCACGTCGGGCACGTTATCGTAAAAGTGCTGAATTTGCTGTTCGATTCGTTTTTCTTTGTTCACCGTCTCTTGCACGCTCCTTGCGATGCGCAACTCTCTATATAGGTCTTATCGGCCAAAATGGTAATAGAATGAAGAAAGCCCCGTCCGAATCGGAGAACCGATCGGGCGGGGCTTTCTGAGGCGATTAGGATGACGGATATAAATAGATCTTCAAGCGATAAGTCGCCGTCCTATCGCTATTCAAATAAATCTTAATATCCGCATATACGACTTCTTCACCCGGAGTGTACTGTCCGCTCAAGGTACCTGCAACCGGATCATAGGTAATCCCCAATGAATTGACGAAGCCGACCGTTACGCCGAAAGGCAAATTCAAATGGAACGGCGTAGACCAGCTGCCACCCGGATTGTAATAAACCTCCAAGTTCCACTGCTTATCAACTGTATCCCAGTAGATCAAGTTCCAGTCTGCATCCGGCAAACCTTGATATACGTATACCGTATACATGGCCGAGCGGCCGATTGGATCGGTGACCTTCAATGTATAAGCTTCAAAGCCTGAAGGCATGGCTACGACATGATCTTCGCTCTCTTCGTTTTGTTCCTGAATAGATTCGCCGATGTACCACACATATTCGTTCGACTCGTTGCCGAACGCGGCAAGCTCGATCGTACCTTCATCAGGAAGCTGCTCCGCCACAATATAGTACGCGCCGTCGGACGACGCCGTTGCTTCAGGAGCCATTGGCGAAGAAGAATCGTTCAAGTACTCTCCCTTCACCTTGGTTACGGCTAGATCAGGCGTAGTGCGCGACGGAGAAACGATCGTGAACGTATACGTCTCTTCGCTGTCCGAGCCGACATGCGACGTCAGCGTAAAGGTCGTATAACCTGTTGGATCCAGCAAAAGGATCGACAGCGACACATCGTCCGATGCGAACGGGTCCTCGTTGATTTTGCCCTCCGCACCACTCATAAGAGTAGCATGGAAATTGACGAATGCGGCATTGTTCGGGAGAACCGTATAGTAACGTTTCGATGATCCTTCGGAATGGTCCGTCCAAAGAAGCTGTCCAATCTGACCATCCGTTTGGAGAACCGACGTTCTCCATAGTGAGATGCCCGACGGCTTCGAGCCTGACGGCTCCGGAACGAAAGATAGGTTAATCGCGACCAGCTTTCCATCGTTCTTCAGCCATAGCTTGCCATGAGTTGTCGATACGTCAGATACGGGCACTTCATAATATCCGGATGGATCAGGATCGTATACCGTCGTTGTTGTTAGCCCGTCCGTGTGCTCGATCGAATGAATCGTGAAAGGAATATCTTCTTCAAATACCGGCTTCACCTTTATTGAAGCTGCGCCTGGAACGTAACGAATTTCCCAATTGCGTGCTCCGGTCTGGTCGCCCTGACCCGAACGCTCTAGATCGTCTATAATACTCCAATCGCTGAGCCAAGCCGTGTCCCCTCTCCAGATTTGCAGCGTATAAAACTTAGGTTCGACTCTATCAAGATTGTCGCTGATGCGTAATTGATAGACGTTCCAGCCTGCGGATAAATTCGAAATCGTGAATGACGTGCTTTCCAGAGGTTCATCATCAACTTGAAGAAGCTCCACCTTGGAATCCGGGCTATTCACGCCGACGGTCAGAATAAACTCCGAATATTCGGAAGGAAGAATACCGGAATACGTGTCGGTGCCTTCGATGTTATCGAATACAAATCTAGTGGAGGTTAATCCGCTGAATCTGACGACCGACAAGTTCGTCACATTGAACGTATACGTGACAGGTCCGCCGAGCTCCGGCGTTACGGTTACTTCCAATACGTTCTCGCCGAGTTCGTAAGGCGGTCTGAACATCGTACTCGTCTCGTAAGGATCCACGTTCACTCCGTTAAGCTTGACCGTAACGGAAGATCCGCTATCCTGAGATACGACAATGTAATTAAGCTTTGCTTCTCCCTCATATTGGAACACGTTAGGATCGAAAGCTTCCGTAAGCTCTAGCCCGGCAACATAGGCTAATCTGCCGGTACCCATTCGATTGATTCGTACCGTATACGTCTTCGTCGTCACGCCGTCTGCACCGGTTACAACAATCGTTATGTCGTTATTCCCGAAGCTAAGCGGTACCCCTCCGCTATAACCGCCGCTGGCTACGATCGATCCGTTAACGGTTATCGTAACGGATTCGTCTGCGGCTGATGGTCTAATATAAACGTAGGATACGTTGGAAGCAGCCTGTGCCGTATAAGAGGTTGTCGACGAGTTGAACGACGGCGACAGCTCGATCGTCGTCGAGCTTGGCGGAGGTTCGGCAGGCGGGCTAGATATGCCAACATACTTAATGATTCGCAAGCTCGTTAACGTGACATCCTGAGACGACGGCGGCGTTGTTTCGCTGTTCGTTGGGCCTGGGTTGCCGGAAGATCCGTTACCATTCGTAGGTGTTGCGCTAGGCGTTGCCGTGTTGCCGGACTCAATCTGTTCCTTATCTCTTCTCAGACGTTCCTTCTCTAATTCATCCAGCTGCGACTCATACTGTTCGTATGCCTTGCTCTGATTTTTCTTGATCGCCTCTTCGGCTGCCTTCTTCTGCTCTTCTTGCTTTAACCGCAGCTTGGCATGAAGCTCCTGATCGCGAAGCAGCTCATTTTGCCTCCGGAACTCTTCTATCTGCCTCTGCAGCATACTCTGTTTATCTACGATTTTGGTCAGTTGCGCGTTCTCTTCTTCGGATAGAGTCAGATCGAGCCCGTCTACGTTTCTGCCCAATAGCATCTCCAGCGAGGTTATGAGGTCCTGAGTTTCCTTGAGCTTCGACTCCTTCTTCACGTTCGAAGCGATCGCGCCTACGATGTTATCGATATTACGTTGCAATCTATCTAGATCTTGCTGGGGCGTACCTTCCCTACGCTCGGACAGATACTTATCCATTAAAGAATGGTTCTCAGCGATGATGTCAGAGGCGGATTGCAGGAACGATTGAATCACCTGGGGACTGCTCTGCGAGACAATCTGCTCGATATCGATCGGACCCGTCAACAATTCCGCTTGGCCTTGCAGTGTCGGCAATACGACGACTTGCTGCGTCGGATAGACGCTAGTGGCCGGTTCGCCGGTCTTCTTGTCAGTGCTCGTTTTCGTCTGAACAATGCCCGCGGCAACGGATATGCTCGTTGTGCCGCTCTTCTCATCGACTCTGGTGAAGAAATGAGTGCCGCGAACGCCCATAACGGCCGTCGGCGTCTCTAACGTGAATTCATCGTTCGCGCTTGCGATCGATTTGACGTCGACCCAAGCGCTGCCGCTCCACATGCTGACTTTCGTCGTTGTGCCTTTGTTATTCGACAGCTTAGAGAAAGATAACTTCGTATTCTCCGAAACTGTCATTTTATCGTCTTCTGACGTTCCGTTCGCGAATTGAAGCACCGCTGATCCGCCGTTACCGACAGATAAGACGTCACCTTGGTTCAGGCTCATCTTGGCGAATGCCGTAAACTCCTTGGAACCCCCTGCTTTCTTGACTTTAACCGTGCCCTTGAGTTCCTTGATTACCGCCACGCGCGTCGAGGCTGCGTTCGCGATACTGGTAAACGCTCCGTTAATAGGCAAAGCCAGGACTATGAATGCAAGGAATGCCATAATGAATTTACGCATATTTCACTCTCCGTTCATAACAAGAGCTAATGCCACGCATTAGCAGCATTAGCTCAGTTGAATGAGTACACAATTAATTGAATTGCTTGTCGCGAATGACGACAATTTGAGGCTTGTCATCCCACTGAATATCGAATCCGCTCTCTTCCGCGAAGAAGCGAACCGGAATGAACAGACGATCCGTTTTTTCCACGGTTGCCGAGTTCAACGTGACTTGCTGCGAGACGCCGTCCACGGTCTTCGTGACCGTCTTCATATTCTTCTTAATCGTATAGACGACGTTGCCTTTCGTTAAAGTAGCGGCTTGCGCTTTATCGTCGTAGTCGACTGTGTAGCCAAGCGCATTACCTATGCTGCGGATCGGCAGCAATACCGCTCCTGGCGACATGATCGCCGGTACGTCGGTCTTCAGCAGCTCGCCGTTAAGCAGCACTTTGATCGACTTGTCGGCCGGCAAGGAAGCCGTAGCCGCGTATTTCTGCAGGACGCGGATTTTGTTGCTATTCTGGTCGACGACGACGAGGCGGCCGTCCGGCAGGATCGTTACGTCGGTCGGATTGTCGAATTGCGCGCTCTCCGACACGCCGTCCGAATCTCCGCCATCTGTTGCCATACCGGCCAAAGTTCCGACTTTGCCGTCTTTCAGCGTACGGATCGCATGGTTCAACGTATCCGCGATGATCAATGTGCCATCCGGTGCGACCGTCAGGCCTCTAGGAGCGTTGAACCGGGCTTTCAGTGCGTCTCCGTCAACATAGTCGCCCTCTACGTACTGTTGCTCCTTGCTAAGCTCTTCGCCGCCTCCGGCAACCGTGCTTACGGTTCCTGCCGCGAAATCGATATATCGAATGCGTTGGTTACCCAGATCGCTTACGTATAGATTGCCTTTCGAATCTAGCGCGAGACCGCTAGGTTCATTAAACTGCGCGGAGGCGATCGGACCGTCCTTAAAGCTGCCCCAGTAGTCGACCACCCCAGGGAAATACTCGACCGGGCGATTCGAATCCGCCGTCAGCGTCGTCACTTTACCGTCCGATGTAATCTTACGGATCGCGTGATTCAAAGTATCCGCCACATATACCGTTCCGTCCTTGGCAACCGCAACGTCGGACGGATGATCGAAGCTTGCAGCCTCGCCGACTCCGTCATCCGAACCAAGCTTCCCGCTTCCCGCGAGCGTCGATACTTTGCCGTCTTTCGTAATGACGCGAATGGCGTTATTCTCGAAGTCTGCTACATAGATGGAACCCTTCGAATCGATCGCCAGACCAGCCGGATGCTCGAATGCGGATTTCAGCAGCACGTCGTCGTTGTAGCCGCCGATCGGATTGTTAGCTTCGTCCTGACCAAGGTCAAGGCCAGCGTAAGTTTCCGTCTTATCGGCCGTAACGACCCGAATCAGATGGTTCTCATAGTCGGATACGAGCAGTCTGCCGTCCGGCAACGCCACCGCCGAATACGGTTGGAAGAACGTAGCGTCCTTGTTCGCGCCGTTGGCATGACCGAGCTCGGATTTGCCTACGATCGTACGCACCTCGTACAGCTTGGACGACTTCGTCCAGCCGTAATCCGCGGAAGCGGCGGAGGCGAAACTTGGTACGGCGAGCGCCAGTGTTAACCCTAGCCCCGCGATGAATCTTGTCTTCGATCGAAAATTATACATGTAGCTAGCTCCTTTGAATAAGATCTTAGATTCTAATAGTAGTATTGAAGGTCGATTACAGTGGTTACCTTATAATTGGTGATCGTGTCTCTAACCACAACGTAATAATAGCCGTAAAGCGATGCATCAAGGAAATAAGCTCCCTCGGTAATTTGCGGTACGGGGTTGCCCAGCCTGTCGAATACGCCGACAATCTCTTTGCCTGTCCCGACTGAATCAGAATTAATCGTTACATCTTCAAGCGTATGAACGTATAGATCGCCGTCGTACGTTATATCGGTCAACAGGTAGTCGTTAAAATCGATAGGCAGACCGTTGTAAATGATGAGCTTATAAGGCGCATAGATGGTATCCGGTTCCTCCATATTGGTGACGTTCACGTTCAGCACGTATTCGCCGGGTAAATCCATATATGTCGCCTTAACCACACTGATTTCAGACTCGACGACTTCTCCAAGCTGGATTTGTCCGTCCCCGCTTGAGCCGTTAATCTTTAATTCATCGAATGTAGAGAACACGAGCTCCGTCTCATGGGCAGGAGCATAGACCGCCCATGTTCTATCGCCTACATACCAATCTTGCAACCCGCCGGAATGCTCGCCAATTGCAGATTGGAACAGCTGGAACGGCTCGTTCTGATGAACGTTCAAGGAGTACTGATGCTCGTAGATTCCGTCTCGATATTCGACGTACAAGGTGAATCGGTTATCCCCTTGCTGCAGGTTATCGCAATCGTCTGATTCGGAACATCCTTCCTGCGAATCCGAATCGACATATGTCCAATTCCGTTCATCCCATAAGCCGACTAGAGGGAAGAAGTCACCTTCTTCTGTTTCGCCGTAGTAGCTCATGTTGAGCTGCTTCGCAAAAAATGAAACTTCGGCGTATAACTCTCCGTTCAGTTCGGCGAAATGCACGTATGGACCGGCGTACGAATCTTCTTGGAATTCGACGTTATCAAAGAAGAACGGTTGCCAATCCGGTTCTTCGAAATAGTTGATAAACTCGAAGTTCAAGTACTCGTTATCTATAGACAGTGAAAAGTAATATACTTCGCCTTCGACCAAATTGCGTACGGACAATCCGTCTACCTGTAACTCTTCGCAATTCCCATAAGAGTAGCAATTCAGCGTTGCGGCGACTGCCTCGCCATTATAGGTAGGGTTGAACGTGATCTCGCTTACCGCAGCGGCTGTCGCCTGCGCTCTAAAATGTCCATTCCCAAGAGCATCCCAGGTTAAGCTCTCGCCGTCATTCGTCGTGGTAATATCAACGCCATCCGGCAGAGATGGTTTGATCACGTAAAGCGTAAATTTCTTCGTATTCGCGGAAGTCGCGTACTGGCCGTGCGGTTTCAATTCTATCGCAATTTCATTGTCTGCGAGTGTTAAATCATACTGGTTATTGTCCTCATCAATGTAGGAGTACGGTTTGCCGTTAACTGAAATTTTCACGTCATAGTCTTCGAACGCAGCCGCTTTCACAAGCGTTAACATAATGTAGTTGACTGCTGATGGGACTTCGTACTCGTAGGAGCTTTCTACGCTTCCTAACGGGACATCGTGATCAACAATCGGATCCGAATAAATCTTGTAGCCAACTCTCAATGATTGCAACGGATTCGTATAAGGATCGCTGCTAGCCGAACTGCTAGGCGAGCTGTCCGGAGATCCGCTTGAACTGCCTCCTCCGCCGCCGTTCGAAATGATCACGCTAGGCGAAGGCGATTGAGCCTCAGATAGATTTTTCTTATCGTCCTGCAGACGTTTTTTGTCAGCGTCGCTAAGCTTCGACTCATAGTCGCTGAACGCCTTGTCCTGCTTCTTCTTGATCTCTTCCTCGATGGCTTTCTTCTGCTCTTGTTGCTTCTTCTTGAGCTTCTCCAGCAGTTCCTTCTCTTGCTTCTTCTCCTCTTCTTGCTTGAGTCGCTCTGCCGCTTCCTTCGCGATCCTCTCGGCCTCGCGTTGAGCCTCTTGCTTCCGTCTTTCTTCAATCGTAAGCAGCAATTCCTTCATGCTTAAATCGATTTTCTCACCGGCAGTCTTAAGCAGTTCTTCTTGAATCTTATCAATTACACTCTGCTGGATGATCTTAGACTGAAGGGCTTCGTTCACGAGTACGGACACCAGATTATTGATATTGTTCTGAACCCGATCTAGATCCGACTGAAGGATGCCCAATTCCTTCGTGTACTGGGACATCAGCCTAGCATTCTCTTGCTGGATCTCGATACTGGCCTTAAGCATCGCTTCGATCAATGCGGGTCCTGCCTGGTCAACCAATGTAGACGGATCGACAGGAGCGGGATCGATCTTCGGTCCCCCCGTTCCTCCAGGCAACGTAAGTATCGACTGACTAGGATAAATCAATTGAGGTGGCGGCACTGCCGTACCTTTAGGAACCGGTGGAGTCATCGACACGATACCGCCGGCAACGCTAAGCTGCGTGCTTCCCGTCACTGGGTTTACGGTCGTCATGAAATGCGTTCCCCGCACGCCCATGACCGCGGTAGGCGTCTCGAGCGTGAACTGATCGTCCTTGCTCGCGATCGACTTGACGTCGACCCATGCGGAGCCGCTCCACATGCTGACTTTCGTCGTCGTTCCTTTTTTGTTGGACAGCTTCGAGAATGAAAGCTTCGTATTGTCGCCAACCGTCATTTTGTCGTCTTCGGACGTCCCGTTCGCGAATTGCAGCACGGCGGAGCCGTCGCTGCCTACGGAGAGGACGTCGCCCTCGTTCAGGCTCATCTTGGCGAACGCCGTGAACTCCTTGGAGCCCCCGGCTTTCTTCACCTTCACGGTACCCTTCAATTCTTTGATGACGGCTACCCGAGTGGATGCGGCGGACGACTCGTTCGCCCACACGCCCAAGAACGGGACAACGACCAGTAATAACACCATTAGTCGTATCAAGCTATTCCGCATGCATTCGTCTCCTCTCACTATTCGTTGATACCAAGAACCTCGTATACTTTGATCGGGTGGGATTTGCCTTTGAACATACGGTCCTCGCCTTCGTCGAAGAGGAAATAATCCTTGGTCTTCTCGTACACCTGCTCCGAGACGTGAACCTGTCCCTTCTTCGTCTGTGATTCGATCCGCGCCGCGATATTGACGTTGTCGCCGATCGCCGTATAATCGACCCGCAGGTACGAACCGATGTTGCCGACGACGACGTTACCGGTATGGATACCGATGCCGACGTTAACCTCGCAGCCGTATCTCTCCATAATCTCATCGCGGATTTTCTTCATGCCTTGCTGAATCTCGTAAGCCGTCTTGACGGCCATCCGTTCATGCTCGGCGACGTTAAGCGGCGCGTTGAACAGAATCATGGCGGCGTCGCCGATAAACTTGTCGATCGTGCCTTCGTTCCTGAGCGTCGTCTCCGTGATCATGTTGAACATCGTGTTAAGCGTGTCGACGAGCTCCGGCGGAGTCAGTTTCTCCGACAACGGCGTAAAACCGCGGATATCGAGGAACAGAATCGTAATGTGCTTCAAGTCGCCGCCAAGCTCGATATCAATATCTTTATCTACGATCTGCTTAACGAGATCCGGGGAGATGTATCGGCCGAATTGGCGCGTAACGAAGCTCTTCTGCGCGCTGTCCAAATAGGATTTAAGAGAAACGTTGGCCAGGTAGGCCAGGATCATCGCCAGCATTCCATTAACGATGCTCAGGTGAAGCTTAGCCGCGTCATATACGGCATATTGCCCATAGAGAACGCCAAGCGCTACGACGATAAAAATGAGGAACGAGTACACGTTCTTCAGCTTCCACGGCAGCCAGATGAACAAGGCGAACAAGATCAGCGCAAGCAACAGCTCCGCCCAGTCCGGCGCATAGGACACGTACGTGCCGTTCAGCAGTTGGTTGGCGATATTGGCATGCGTATAGACGAGCTTAATGTTCTTCTCGATCGGCGTAGCCCCGGTATCCTGTCCGCCGTCGCTCGATAGTCCAACGGCCGTGAATCCGATGAACACGATCGAATCTTTGAACATATCGGGAGGAATCGCGCCTTCCAGCACGTCGATGAACGGAATCGACATGAAGTCGTCCGTCTCTAGCTGATAGTCGATCGTGATCGTATTCTTCGCGACGGGGTCGTCGCTCTTCTGCAGATCGGTCTTATCTTCATACTTGCTTAGATCGGCGCCGGCCATCTCCACCGCTTTATAGGCGAGCGACGGAATGACCTCGCCGTCCGGACCGCGCATCTTCAGCCAAGTCTGACGGATGACGTTGTCCGGGCTGACGACGCGGTTGATGTGCGCCTGCTGCACGAGATCGGCGAACAGCTCGTAAGGCCGGAGTACGGAGCCCGCTTGAATCAGCTCGTCGCGTCTGACGATAGACGAGTTGCTTAACACTTCGTTGTTCGTCATATTGCCTACGACCGGCATAATTACGTTCGGATATTCGGCCAACGCTTCGGCGAACGCCATGTCGCTGTCCGGATTGATACTCGGTTCGCTGAATATCACGTCGAACGCAATCGCTTTCGGAAGATTGCCTTCCTGGTTCATGTTGGCTAGCAGCTGCGCGTATACGGCACGATCCCAAGGGAATTGGCCAAGCGCCGCGATCGAAGGCTCGTCGATCGTAACAACGACGATCCGCGAATCCGGCACGCCGGTCTTCGCCTGCTCCATATTGAAATCCCCGAGCAGGTTATCGATCTTAAGCAACGTATGCGAGTGATACACGAAGTAAACAGCGATTAATAGAATCGCGTTAAGTACAATCGCTATTCGTTTAATCTTTTCCTTCACAAGTAATCCCGCCCACTCTATGAAAGTCATTCCATTATCCTTTTCATTATAGCCTAGGAAGGAAGATTTTTGTTGAATAATGTCCAAAAAATGACTAACATGACGAACGTCATGAAAAAGAAAACAAAAAAGCTCTTCCCTAGGACTTATCGCCTAGGGAAGAGCTTCACTTAACGCGTGTGCGTTGATCTTACATATTAAACGCAGAGTCCGCCACTTTGATGGAATCAGTCGGGCAGCCGTCCGCAGCGTCTTGAAGATCGTCGTACAGGTTCTCGGGAATTTCCGTATTGCCGTGATTTCCATCGCCGGCATAGATCACTTCTGCAAGACCTTCATCATCGTAATCGTAGATGTCAGGTGCCGTTGCGCCGCATGCGCCGCAAGCAATACAAGTGTCTTTATCTACATAAGTAAATTTGGCCATGGAATAACCTCCTATTATCAAACGGCTCTAGCCATAAGTAGTCCATCTACTGTCCAATATAATACAAAACGATGGCGAGATCAAACAAAATTACAGAACGGTTCCATCGCCGTTCGGTCTTAATAATCATTCTCATCGCGAGAATGATCCTCGCGCAAAAAGTCTTTCTGAAGCGATGTCCCTCTTCGCTGCTTGTTACGGATCAAAGACGATGGATCATCCCCTAGCATACCGGCTGTCAGCACGGCGTTCTCTCCGTATTTGTTCCTTAGCTTATCCATTGCGACCGTCAATTTATCTTGCTTCGGTTGACGTTCGAACGAGAACAGATCGAGCTGTACCGGCGTTTCATTCTTGGCCGATAACGATTGGAGCGTCACCCCGAGCAGCCGCACGGGATTGCCGGGGCTCCAGTGGGCGTCCATTAATCGGCACGCCGTCTGATAGACGACCTGCGCATCGTCCGTCGCCTCGGACATCGTCGTCGCCCTCGTGATCGTCTTCATATCCGGGTCCCGGATCGTGATCTGCACGACCTTGCATATCATGCCCTGATGGCGCAATCTTCTCGTCGTCTGGTCGGCAAGATTGAGCAGTACGCGATGGAATTGTTCCCTCTCCATTATATTCGCCGGCAGCGTAGTCGTGTGCCCGATCGATTTGGCCGCTTCGGAAATCGGTTCAACCGGCGAATCGTCTATTCCGTAAGCAGCGCGCTTCATCCAAGCCCCATAGACGCCGAAGCGTTCCTCCAGCATACGCTCGTCCGCTGCCGCAAGCTGACCGATCGTATTAATATTTAGCCTCTTCAGCTTCTCCGCGGTTTTACCGCCTATCCCGTACAGAGTCTGACAAGGTTTATCCCAGAGCAGCGAAGGCACATCGCGCTTACGCAGAACGGTGATCGCATCCGGCTTGCGCATGTCGGAAGCCATCTTGGCAAGCAGCTTATTCGGCGCAACGCCGATCGAACACGGCAGAGAGAGCTCCTCCTTCACCCGGCGGCGGATCGTCTCGGCGATCTCGAGCGGCGTGCCGAATTGCGAGCTGCCTGTAATGTCGAGATAACATTCGTCGATCGACACCGGCTCTACGAGCGGCGTATAATTGCCTGCGATTCTCATGAAGCCTTTGCTATATCGGCGATACAGGTCGAAGTCCGGAGCGATCAGAATCAAGTCGGGACACAAGCCCAGCGCCTGTCGCACGGTCATGCCGGTCCGCACCCCTTTGGCCCGAGCTTCATAAGAGCTAGTGACGAGAATGCCTTTGCGCAGCTCCACGCTTCCCGCGACGGCAGTCGGTTTGCCTTTATACGTATCGGGTTCCTCGGCGGCATGGACGGAGCAATAGAACGCGTTCATATCGATATGCAGGATTATTCTTCGCTTCGTTTCGCTCATCACCCGTCGCCCCCCGATTACAAGATGGTTTCCTATGTCGCTATTATACAAACGGAACGAAACCTGCGGCAAATATAGGCTTACGCCCTCTACATTTGGTTCAAGCCATGGTATAATAGTTTAACTGTTTTTTAACAAGGAGGCTTTACGGTTACGCATGTCCACATCCTTATGCATTTTCGATACGACCCTGCGCGACGGCACGCAAGGAGAAGGCATCAGCCTGACAGCGGAAGACAAAGTGAAGATCGCGCTCAAGCTCGACGCTTTGGGCGTCCACTATATCGAAGGCGGCAATCCGGGCAGTAACAGCAAAGACATCGAATTCTTCAAGCGCGTTCGCGAGCTGAAGCTGCAATCGAAGCTGACGGCGTTCGGAAGCACGCGCCGCAAGAACATCTCATGCGATCAGGACGTTAACCTGAAGCACTTGATCGAATCCGGTGCTCAGGCAGCGACATTGGTCGGCAAAACATGGGATTTCCACGTACATACGGCGCTCCAGACGACGCTGGAGGAAAACCTCGCGATGATCTACGAATCGCTGGCTTTCATTAACCGCGGCGGAATGGAGGCGCTGTTCGACGCGGAGCACTTCTTCGACGGTTATAAAGCGAATCCAGAATACGCGCTGGCCGCTCTTCAGAAGGCGAAGGAAGCCGGCGCGGCATGGATCGTCCTCTGCGATACGAACGGCGGTACGCTGCCTAGCGAAATCAAAGAGATCGTATCTCGCGTCACTTCCGTCATCGACGCGCCGATCGGCATTCACACTCATAACGATTGCGAGCTGGCAGTCGCCAACTCCCTAGCGGCCGTCACCGCCGGCGCACGCCAAATCCAAGGCACGATCAACGGCTACGGAGAACGGTGCGGCAACGCGAATCTGTGCTCGATCCTTCCGAATCTGCAGCTCAAGATGGGCTATTCCTGCGTCAGCGACGACCAGCTCAGAATGCTGACGAACGTCGCGAGGTACGTAAGCGAGATCGCCAACGTCAACCTGCCGGTCAACCAGCCATACGTCGGCAATGCGGCTTTCGCGCACAAAGGCGGCATTCACGTATCCGCGATCATGAAGGATTCGAAGACGTACGAGCATATCTCTCCAGAGCTGGTCGGCAACAAACAGCGCGTGCTTGTATCGGAGCTTGCAGGTCAGAGCAATATTCTGTCCAAAGCGCAGGAGATGGGCCTCGATATCGAGTCCGACGGCCTGAAATCCCGTCAAGTGATCGACCGTATCAAAGAGCTCGAGCACCAAGGCTATCAATTCGAAGGCGCTGACGCTTCGCTGGAGCTGCTGCTCAGAGACGCTGCAGGCGGCACGGAGCCGATGTTCACGATCGACAACATGAAGATCATCGTAGAGAACTCGAATAAGTCGCTCAATACCGAAGCAATCGTGAAGCTTACGGTAGGCGGAGAGCAAGTATACACGGTAGCAGAAGGCAACGGTCCTGTTAACGCGCTCGATAACGCGCTTCGCAAGGCGCTCATGCAGTTTTATCCCGGTATTCGCGACATTCATCTTACGGACTACAAAGTACGCGTACTGGACGAGAAGGACGCAACCGCGGCGAAGGTTCGCGTACTGATCGAGTCGACCAACTTCAAAGACACTTGGAGCACTGTCGGCGTCTCCTCCAACGTCATCGAAGCGAGCTGGGAAGCTCTCGTCGACAGCATCCGTTACGCATTGCTAGGAATGGTCAAGGATGAATCCACGACTGCCGCTCCACGCGAGGAGCTTGGGCTCATCAACCACTAGGAAATAAAACAAATAAATAATAAGGCTGTGCCGCTATTCATCGATCGCTGAAGTCGATGAACGAGGCACAGCCTTTTATTTTACGATTGAATCGCTTGATCCAAGTATTGCTCCCATTGCTCCTTCTCGATAACCCCTTCGATTCGCTCCAGGACGACGCCGTCCCGGTCTAAGATGAAGCTTGTCGGGTAAGAAAATACTTTGTACAGATCCCCTGCCTTGCCCTTCTCATCGGTCAACACGGGCATCGTGAAACCTTGCTCCCTCACGAACACTTTAGCTTCCCTCAGCTTGTCGTAATTCGTCGCGTTGACGGCGTATAGCTCGACGTCGCCTTTGTACTTCTCGTAAAGCGCGACGAGGTCTGGCGCTTCCGCTTCGCAAGGCCCGCACCAAGCCGCCCAGAAGTTAATGATCGTTACTTTGTCGCTCGGTCCCCCGACATCGTAGGACGCCGTTCCGTCAAGCGAAGCAAGGCTGAACGATGGCGCCCTAGCCCCCTTCTTCGGCGCCTCCGCCAGCTGCGATACGGCATCTTGGACGCCATCCTGAGCTTCGCGGGCATCCGCCGCGCTTTTATCTTTATCGAGGTTCATTACGACTACACCGACAACAGCCGCCAGCAAGAGCACCAATATTACGATATTCCTCTTCAATGGTACATCCCCGTTTCTCATCATCCTGATTGCCCTTATTCTACCCCAATCAAGGTCATTGTTCCAACCGTTGTCACCGAACTGTAACGACTTTCCTCATCCGTATCGACTGCATATCCGCCCTTCAGCAGGGGCAAATTAGCTTTGTTCTACATCCATTACCGATCATTTCGTTAGGAGGAACGGATCGCGCCATGTCCGCAACTAAATCGAGATCCAGGCTCACCGTCACGTTCACTAGCGACATCGCTTCATCCGAGACACGGACGAAATCGGAAGGCGGCGGCAAATCGAAAGGCAAGCGCAAAAGCAAAGTATTGGAATATATCGCGCTGGCAACCGTTCCGCTTGTTCTGGTGCTCGGCAATTCGATGCTCGTGCCGGTTCTTCCGACCTTGCGGCGAGAGCTGGGCATTTCCCAATTTCAGAGCAGCTTGGTCATCAGTTTGTTTTCCATATGCGCCGCGATCATCATTCCGTTCGCCGGTTATTTGTCCGACCGATTCAGCCGCAAGGCCGTTATCATTCCATCGTTGATCATATACGGAGGCGCGGGAATATTGGCCGGCTTCGGCGCGATCTGGGATTCTTACGGCGTGTTGATCGGCGCGCGCGCCCTTCAAGGGATCGGCGCGGCCGGCACCGCTCCGATCGCGATGGCGCTCGTCGGAGACATGTATAAGGACGGGCAGGAGAGCCAAGCGCTCGGGTTGATCGAAGCGTCCAACGGCGCAGGTAAAGTCGTCAGTCCGATCCTCGGCTCGTTACTTGCGATCATCGTCTGGTACGCCGCTTTTTTCGCCTTTCCCGCGTTTTGCGCATTGTCGCTCCTGGCCATTATTTTCCTCATCAAAGAACCGAAGCGGCAACAAGAGCCTCAGCCGATCCGACAATATATCCAGTCCATTAAGAATGTATTCGCCAAGCACGGACGCTGGATGATCTCGTCGTTCTTCAGCGGCGCGATGGCTTTGTTCATCCTGTTCGGAGTGCTCTTCTTCCTGTCGGACATACTGGAGAAAGCCCCGTATTCGATTGACGGTGTCCGCAAAGGCTTCGTTCTCGCCATCCCTCTGTTCGGCATGGTCACGACGGCCTATATTACGGGTACGGTCATTCGTAAGAACGGCGTACTCATTCGATGGCTCATGAATATTGGTCTTTTATTGATGGTCGTATCTTTAGCGCTTACGATATGGTTCAACAAGAACATCTACGTATTCATCGGCTTACTGACGGTAAGCAGCATCGGAACCGGATTGCTCCTGCCTTGCCTGAACACGATGATTACCGGCGCGGTGGAGAAGTCCGAGCGCGGCATGATTACTTCGCTGTATAGCAGTCTGCGATTTTTCGGCGTGGCGTTCGGCCCTCCATTGTTCGGCTGGCTCATGAGCATCTCGCACCGCACCGTATTCATGACCGTGTCGATCCTGTCTCTTATCGCGCTCGGTCTCGTCTTCTTCCTCGTGAAGCCGGGCAAACAAGTCCAATAAAACGCCGAATATTGCCTATCCTCCCCAATTCACGCATACTAACGTGGAAGGGAGATACGGAGCCATATGTCCAATGGAGTCATCGTCAAGCTAAACCATGAGCTGCGGGATAATATAATCGATGCTTGCCGCCGCCGACTTCCGAATGAAGCTTGCGGCGTCGTTTACGGTTATCGGACCTCCGGCGTGCTGATCCCCGACGGATTCGCATTGGTCCGCAACGCGGCTCCGAATGCCAAGGACACCTTCGTTTTCGACCCTGCCGAATGGGTCGCAGTCTGCTACGAAGCGCAAAAAAACCAACGACATATCGTTGGCGTGTTTCATTCCCATCCGATCGGCGCTAACGCGCCCAGCGAACGGGACGAGCAGTCGCTCGTACCGTGGGATTCGTATTGGATTATCGGCTTCGCCAGCCCAGAAGGCGACGTTGCCGTCTATCGGCATACCGATCGAGGCTGGATAACGCTACCGTTAGTGTCGGCTTAAATAAGCGTATAGCTCTCCTAAGGTCGTCACTTGGCGGTTTTTGATCATTTTAAGAAATTGGAAGTACAGCTTCGCCGTCATGATCGAATCATGCAACGCATGATGCCTAGTCGTCACCTCGATGCCGAACCGTTCAAGCAGGTCGTCTAAGCCGTAATGAATCTGCTTGGGCTCCAGCCACTTGGCGATCATCATCGTGTCGACGACGCGGTGCGTCAGGTTCACTTTGGACGTTCGCCACAACGCGGAATTCAGAAATTGCTTGTCGTGTCCGCTGCCGTGGCAGATTAAGACCCTCTTGCCTACGAAGTCCATAAAATCGTGCAAGCTCTGCATAAGATCGGGCGCTTTCCCGGCCATCTCGTTCGTAATGCCCGTTAATTCGGTTATATGTTTAGGGATCTTGCGTCTCGGATTAACGAGCCGATAGAACGGCTCCGCGTCTTCGAATTGATCCCCTCGAATGATGACGCCCCCGATCGAGATGATCTCGTCGCCGTTATACGGATTGAATCCCGTTGTCTCCAGGTCGAATACGACTGCTCCCATCTCCGAAAGCAGGAGCTCTAGCGCGCTCTCCTTGCGCTGATCGCGCGACATCGAGCGAATGAACGCCATCTGCTGCGCATTGGACATGCCCAGCATGGACGCGATCGCCGGTGTCAACCCACCCATTTTATAGAGGTTCCACATTCTCCCCATCGAGTTCGGGCTTTTGGGTGGTTCCTTCATCCCTTTCACCTCCCGCCGAAGCGGCCATTCATCTCGCGTTCAACCTTTCGTTGATAATATTTGCCCGTCCTGAGCGCTTTCTTCAGCGGACTAACTAGCTCCTTCGTGAGCCGTGCTCTCGAGATTTTACCCGTATTGATCGTATGCCCGTCTTCATTCGCAACCGTCGCGAGCAAGCGCAGTCGAAGGAAAAACGAGAAAGCCTGGGAGGCGTTCTCCGCTTCTCCGATCGTCAGTACGCCGGCATGCTGCAGGGCGGATATTCTTCGGAGCGTGCTCGTCTCTCGAATTCCGTTGCGCAGCGCGAGCAGACGGATCGCGTTAACCATCGGGATATACGCGCCGTATTTAATGTCCAGGCTTCCCGCGTCGTCGCCGTATCTCTCCCTAAGCAGCTGTCCGAACACGCCGAGCAATACCTTGTGCCGAAGCGTGTTATCGAGCATTCTACGGGCAATGACCGGACTGCTCAACATGTCGTTGAAAAAGTGCTCTTTAACCTGAGTCGCGAACATTAAATCGCCGAAAATCGGACGACCGTCGGCGGCAATGAGCAGATAACGAACGTTCTCCCAAGTCGGTTCAGCGAACCAACGGTCGATTTTATTCTCCCATTCCGATAAAGACAAGCACCAATCCGCATTCGATGCGATAACGTTGCCTTCGCAAGGGGGATATCCGATCGTAACCAAGGAACGTACGATAGCAGCGGCCAATTGCTCATAATAGCTCCGACAAGCTTCCGCTTGCTCCTCGTTCGCCGGATTGGCGTAGACAAGCCCGCTGTCTTGGTCGCTGTTAAGAGTTTGTTCGGAGCGCCCTCCGCTGCCGAACAATAAATACGCGTAAGGCACGGGAGGGGCGCCAAGCCCCAACCGTGCCAGCTCTATCTCCGCAAGCTCAATCGTTCTTGCGATCAACGCGTCATGCAATTCATTCAATTCATCGACTACCGTATGGATTGGAGAGGAGATGATCTCCGCCGCCAATCGGCTTTGCTCCGACTCTCGGATCGTCGCAAGCAACTCAAGACTGTCGGCTACGGCGATCTGCAGCAACCGCTTCTCCCGCTGGGGATTAGACATGCGGCTTATGCCCTCCTGTTAGGTAGCCGCCGGTTAACGATTGTCGAATTAGACCGACGTGCCAACTTTTTTCATTTGCTCTGGATAACCGTAGTTGCCGTGTTCGCTAAGGTCGAGACCGATGATTTCTTGCTCTTCCGTAACGCGGAAACCGATCGCTTTCTTCACGATCCACAGGACGAGGAAGGAAGCTGCGAACGCGAATGCGCCGCATACGACTACGGATTCGAATTGAACCCACAATTGATCTCCGCCGCCGCCGTAGAACAAGCCCGGTTTACCTACGCCCAAGCCAACCAGTTCTTCCGTTGCGAATAGACCATTCGACAGCGTGCCCCAAACTCCTGCCGCGCCGTGAACGGACAGAGCGAAGATTGGATCGTCGACTTTGATTTTCTCGAAGAATACCGAGCTGAAGAATACGAGTACGCCGGCTACGAGACCGATAACGACTGCTGCCCACGGTTCTACGTAAGCACAAGATGCGGTAATCGCGACGAGACCTGCGAGCGCGCCGTTCAGCATCGCCGTGATGTCGGCTTTGCCTTTCACGAGCCAAGAGATCAGAAGGGCTGCAACCGCACCGCCTGCGGCGCCAAGCTGCGTATTGAACGCGACGTATCCGAAGAAGCCGTCGCCGACCGCGAGCGCGCTACCTGCGTTAAATCCGAACCAACCCACCCACAGCAGCAGTACCGCTAGCGCCGTGAATACTTGGTTATGGCCGAGAATTTCGTTGGCGGAGCCGTCTTTGTTGAATTTGCCGATCCGCGGTTTCAGCAGGATCGTTGCCGCGAATGCAGCCATAGCGCCCGTCAAGTGAACGACCGTAGATCCGGCATAGTCTTGCGCTCCGTCTGTAGCCAACCAACCGCCGCCCCAGATCCAGTGAGCAATCATCGGATAGATCACTGCCGTGAAAATAACCGTGAAGATCAAGTAGGCGGACAATTTCGCGCGTTCAGCGAAACCGCCCCAAGCGATCGAGAGAGATACGGCCGCGAACGCCAGCTGGAATACGAAGAAGATTGAAGCCGGATAGCCATCACCGTCACCTGCAGCTAAACCAGGCTCGAACATGAAGTTGCCGATGCCGATGAATTTGTTGAGCGAATCGCTCGCTTCCGTTCCGAAAGCAAATCCATAGCCGACTGCCCAGTAGATCAGGGAACAAAGACCTAACGTGAAGATCGTCTTGCCTGCCACGTGACCTGCGTTCTTCATCCGGGTAGAGCCAGCTTCCAGTAGAATAAATCCGCCTTGCATGAGTAGTACGAGCACGGCTGCGACCATTACCCAAATCGCATTCAGCCCCATATCCAGCTGTGCTGCGGACGGATCATCCGCGAACGCTAACGTTGGGAATAGGACAAGCAGCGCTCCGATAGCTAGCAAACTTTTCTTGATCACGACAACCACTCCCCGAATGTTATGTTACATTACATAATAAGAAAGACTTATTGTCATTATAGGTTGAACTTCACCATTTGACAATACATTTTTTACGAATTCTTTAATGGATTATGCCAAAAATCTAACATTACATCTTGGAATGGGTCTGAATGTTAGGATTTCAACTACAATATCGCCTCTTCACCCGCCAGCATTCCATTATAAATGAAGTCGGCACCTCCTTGTTACATGTTAAGTTTCTAATGTCGGGCTATTTGTGTTAGTTTATATGTCACAATGGTATAAAATGCCTATAAATCAGCATTTTGTCCTCTAGCATAACGTTTGACTGTATGGTTGGCGTTTGAGTATGATAGGGATAGGATCGAAGCCGAATATCAGGGAGGAATGGTGAACGCCATGCGCAACGGAACGATGAACGCTCCGCGCCTGTACCGGATCGGCGAACTATCCGTCTTGTCCGGTATTAGCGCAAGAACGATCGACTATTATACGGGGCTAGGCCTTTTGTCGCCTAGCAAGCGTTCGGCAGGCAATTATCGATTATACGACGATGAAACCTTATCGCGCATTCGCCGTATTGAACAATTGAAGGCGCAGAAATTTACTTTAGAAGAGATTAAGGAGCAATTCGCTTCGATTGACCGAGTAACGCATGACGAAGAAGTGAACCGTAAGCTTGCGGAGCTGCAGACGCACCTCTCCCAACTGGAACGTGAAGTCAAAGAGCTCGAACCGGTGCTTGACCAGTTGAAGCCGCAGCAGGCCAAGCGTCTGTTCCGAGCGATTACCCCGCAGACGGCGGCTTGCGTAGAAGCGCTTCTCCTTCTGCTCGGGAAAGGTAACTTCATGTGACGCGCCTATCCGAAGCATCCATATTGCAGCACCTAGATTGATGGAGGGATATTCACGATGTTTTTTCACCCGATGGATTTTCTGATTATTATTGCGTTCTTATTGTCGCTGTGGGCACAATTTCGGGTAAAGGGAACGTTCAACAGCTGGTCTGGCGTGCAGACGAGGAATGGACTGACCGGATACGAAGCCGCTCGCCGCATGCTTGACCGCAATGGGCTTCACGATGTGCCGATCGAGCCCGTACAGGGCAGCCTGACAGACCATTACGACCCGATCCATCGCGTCGTACGTCTATCCGAACCCGTCTATTACGAGAATTCAATCTCAGCCGTCGCGGTCGCTTGCCACGAAGTCGGACATGCGATCCAGCACGCAGAGAGCTACCCGATGCTGACGCTTCGCCACCGGATGTTCCCGCTCGTAAGGTTCGCTTCCGGAATCGCTCCGTTCTTGCTCATCGCAGGCTTCCTGTTTCAAGCTATGAACTTGCTCGGCATCGGAATCATATTCTTCTCGGCCGCGGTAGCGTTCCAATTGGTTACCCTGCCGGTTGAGTTCAATGCAAGCTCCCGTGCCCGCGACATTATGATCTCGGAAGGCTTCATTGCTCAGGACGAGGAACGAGGCGTCGCGAAGGTCCTTAATGCAGCCGCTCTAACCTATGTAGCAGCAGCGCTCATCTCCTTGCTGGAGCTGCTCAAGTACATCATGATCTTTACGCAGAGTAATCGCGAAGAATAAGGTATATCGAACAAAGGCGTTCCCGCAGCTGTGCGGGAACGCCTTTGTCGTTACTTCGATCTATATTGATCAAAAAACTCCAGCAGGAACGAATGGAACATCTGGACGACCAGCGGCATCTTCTCGCCCGAACGGCGGATGAGCGCGATGGAGCGGTTCACCTGCGGCTCGCTGATCTTAACGACTGCCGGCATCATCGAGCTAGTCTTATACATCGCAAGCTCAGGCAGTACGCTGACCCCCATCCCAGCGGCGACCAACCCGCGTATCGTATCCGTCTCCTCCCCCTCGAAAGCGATCTTCGGCGTAAAGCCCGCTTCCCGACACGCCTCCTGCACGATCGGCCTTAACGAGTACCCGGGACTAAACAGAACGAAGTTGTCTTCCTTCAGCTCGCCAAGCTTGATGGAGTCTTCCATCGCCAGCGGATGGTCTGCGGGCAATATGGCGAACAGCTCTTCGGTCAAGACGACTTCGCCCGTCACTAGATCATTCTTCTCCGGATAAGGGGAGATGAACGCGAGATCGACTTCCGCTTCGATCACGTCCCGGATCAAAGAAGGATACATTCCTTGCCTGAATTTGAATTTCACGTTCGGATGGAGCTTGCGGAATGCGGCAACGACCTGGGGAATAAGCTGAATGCCTAAGCTGTGCGGGAATCCAAGGCGAATTTCGCCGACCTCGGGATCAAGGAACTCATGAATCTCCATCACCGCTCGATCTAAGTCCGCTAGCAAGCCTTCGGCTCTCTTAAGGAACAATTGGCCCACAGGAGTCAATTGCACGTTGCGTCCGCGTTGCATGAACAAGCGTACGCCCAGCTCTTCCTCCAACCGATGAATTTGCCTGCTGACGGCCGATTGAGCGACATGAAGCTCCTCCGCCGCTTTGGTCACATGCTGCATTCTAGCGACATGTACGAAATATTGCAGCTGCCTAAGTTCCACGACAAAGTGCCTCCCCTAATGTTCGCCACGCTAAATTCCAATCATTGGACAACGGTATTCTTTAAAGATTATAATGATTACGGCAACCCTTATCAATGAAGGAGGAATAAATTTCATGTCTCAAGAACGCTCCGCCACGCTTAAAGGCAATCCGATTACACTCGTAGGTCCTCAATTAGCTGCCGGCAACGCAGCTCCGGACTTCACGTTGAACAAAAACCTGCTCGAAACCGCTTCGCTTAAGGATTTCGCAGGCAAAGTGAAGCTGATCAGCGTCGTTCCTTCGCTCGACACGGGTGTATGCGACGCGCAAACCCGCCGCTTCAACGAAGAAGCCTCCAAGCTCGGCGATAACGTCGTCATCATTACCGTCAGCGCCGATCTCCCGTTCGCGCAAGCCCGTTGGTGCGGCGCAGCCGGCGTAGATCGCGTCGTTACGCTGTCCGACTACAAAGAGAACGCGTTCGGTAAAGCCTACGGCGTATTCATTAAAGAACTGCACTTGGATATGAGATCCATCTTCGTCCTCGATCGCAACGACCAGATCACGTACGTGGAAGTGCTTGACGAGATGACCGAGCATCCGAACTACGAAGCAGCGATTGCCGCAGTCAAAGCGCTGATCTAACTTCATCCGTACACACAACAAAAGCGAGGGACGGCCATGCGCCTTCCTCGCTTTTTACTATTCATTATGAGATCTTATAAGAGGCAAGCTTGCGATCCAGAACGCTATAAATCTCTTGGATAATTCGATAATTCGCACCGAGGTCGCCAAGCGATCCTCGCGACGCGGAATAAATATCGACCGCCGTGCTGCCTGGGCTTGTACCGACGACCTGTATCGTGATATCCATCGTACGGCCGACAGCCGTCTTCTTCTCCATCACGATCTCGCCGACGTTCTGTACTTCGTGAAGAACCTTATAGCCCTTCATCTTCTTAAGTATCGAGCTGACTTCGTCCCATGCGCGGTCTTTAGAAAGTCGATAATAATGAGATTTGAGCTTCGGGTCTTTCGCTCGATCGCTCGTATGTTCGTGGCTTCGGATCAGTCCGATTAGCACTCGCTTCAGCAAAGCTCTCTCTCCCTCCGGGTGCCTTTGGCGCTATCATCTATCTTACCACGCCAATCCCGGCGATTAAAGAGTAAGCTTAGAAAAACCCGCTTTGCCGTCCGGCGTGCATGTTTCTGAACCTGCTTTGGCAGGTGGGTGCGCGCAGCGCCTGCTTTTGACTACCCGTTTCGGGGGCGTGTCAGCCGCAGCGCAATGTAGGGCTCCCGGGAAACAAACATTGGTTCAAAACAATAAGCACCGTAACGCACATCGCAGGAATAGCACCATTATAGAACAGGCGGTTAGGTAAGCGCAAACGGAATTGCCTTCCTGCAAGCAGGCCGGCATCCGTCCGAGTCGAGAATAATCAAGATCTATAGGCTTTCGTTAAGTAGCTTACGCTTGCTTTCCGTCTTCTTTATCTTCCTCGGATGCTTCGGTCCCGGCAGACTCCAACGACTCTCTAAGCATCATCATCTTCTGCATGATCAAGTTAAAGTGGTAGAAAGTGTACACCGCGATAACACTTCCGAAGAAGAACGGAATCAGGAACGTCCATTTAATGCTTAAGTACAGAACGGCTGCCGTACCAAGTGCCATCATAAGCGAGCGCAAAGGTCGGCCGATCGTCAGGATCAGCGCATTCTTCAATAACTGGAACGTCTTCATATGAAAATGAGACAAGAGCGAGAAAAAGTGCAGCAAAGAAATCAATAGCAACGCCATGAGCAATAAGAATAAATATGCGACAAAGCCGAAGCCATCGATCTGGTTCAGATAAACCCGGTAATCGATAATCATGATCGCGAATAGCAGCGCGTAGAAAATGCCGCCGACCATCGCTTGGACGTAGTTCTGCTTATAGTTTCTGAAGAACGTCTTGAATAGAGGAACGTCCGTATCGCCTAAAACCCATTTCCGGGCGACCGAGAACATCGCCGAGGTCGCCGGAAACAGGGTGAAAGGAGATAAAACCGCGAGTATGATTACGCCGGATTGGAACGTGGCAAGCAATTCTTCGTTCGTTTCCGTTAATTGCATGCCACGGAACGTGACCAGCGTTAAATACCAGAACGGCAAAGACGTAACTAACCATAGTACGTTCGTGACCGACAGCCGCATAACCCACTCGGACAGCCGGTAGAAGCCGCCCATCATGCCCCGCATCTCCATGGGGTTACCTCCCTGATGACAATCGTCGATTAGCTTAGATGTTTACGAAGTCCTCGCTTTGCGAACGGCTAGGTCTTGGCTCATCGCGACGCTCCGTGCGCGGACCGCGATAACCTTCGCCGCTGCGGCCGCTATTGCTGCCGCTGTACGGCTTGCGACCGCCGTAACCGCCGCCTTGTCCACGGGAGTCCCCGCGTCCTTGACCTTGACGCCAGGAGCCTTGACCTCCGCCTTGTCCGCCGCGGTAACCGCCCGAACCGCCGCGATAGCCGCCAGGGCCGCTGCGATTGCCGTCGAACTTGCGCTTCTTCGAACGGATCGGATCTTCCGGCGTCAATTCGATCGAGACGTCTTTCTTGTCGCCGGTGAGCAGCTTCATGGCCGCCGCGAGCAATTGCACCGAGTCGTATTGCTCGAGAAGCTGCATCGCAACCCACTTGAAGGCTGCAACGTCTTCTTCGCCGCTGACGGTTTCGATAATGCGTTCCGCCATCAGCTTCTGCTTGCCTTCCATCGCTTCGGACATCGTAGGCAATGGCTTCTTAGCGATCCGATGACGTGTAATTTTCTCGATGAAGTGCAGGTGATCCGTCTCCCGAGGCGTTACGAACGACCAGGAGGTGCCTTCCTTGCCCGCGCGTCCCGTACGACCGATACGGTGAACGTAGCTCTCAGGGTCTTGCGGGAGGTCGAAGTTGATAACGTGCGTGACGCCCGATACGTCGAGACCGCGCGCCGCGACGTCCGTTGCGACCAGCACGTCGATGCTGCCGTCGCGGAACTTGCGCATAACCGTATCCCGTTGGTTCTGGGAGAGATCGCCGTGCAAGCCGTCGCAAGCGTATCCGCGCTTCATGAGCGCTTCCGACAATTCCGCTACGCGGCGTTTCGTACGTCCGAAGATGATAGCGAGTTCAGGCGGCTCCATATCGAGCAAACGGCAAAGTCCGTCGAATTTCATCCGCTCTTGAACTTCAATGTAGAATTGCTGGATCGATGGAGCGCTGACTTGCTTCGGAATAACCGAGATGTGCTCCGGATTGCGCAGGAATTGCTGCGCGAGTCTTTGGATGTTCGATGGCATCGTCGCGGAGAACAGCAACGTCTGACGCTCTTCTGGTACGAGCTTCAGAATCGATTGGATGTCGTCCATGAAGCCCATGTCGAGCATTTCGTCCGCTTCGTCCAGAACGACCGTGCGTACGTCGTCCAACCGGATCGTCTTCCGGTTGATGTGATCGAGCAACCGACCAGGTGTACCGATGATGATCTGCGGCTTCCGCTTCAACGAACGGATTTGACGCGAGATGTCTTGACCGCCATATATAGCCAAAGAACGAATGCCTTTGAATCGTCCTAGTTTCTCGATTTCCTCTGCGACTTGAATCGCCAATTCGCGCGTCGGCGCCATGACCAACGAGACGATTCTGTCTTCATTAACTCCGATTCGGCTAATAAGCGGAATTCCAAAAGCTGCGGTCTTGCCTGTACCCGTCTGAGCCTGACCAATCATATCCCTGCCGGTAATCGCGACAGGAATGGCTTTCGCTTGAATCGGAGTCGCCTCTTCAAACCCCATCTCCGAGATGGCTTGAAGAACGTCCGGCTCCAACCCAAATTCTGCAAATGTACTCAATTTCTCAAACTCCTTCTGTATTGGGCCTTCAACTTACGGCTTCCAAAAAGATAATCAGTTCATTATAGCACAAACCTGCTTATAAACTCCAGCACGAGGAAATGAGTACCAGTTTTTTTCGCATGTTCGTCCAATTGCGGGAAAACCTATAACCAATTCCGTAACGGAATGCCAGCGTATAAGACAGGAGTGCATCTGATGAAAAGATTCGCCTGGTTCGGGCCCGTAGTTTTGATGATACTTAGCTCTGCGGCGGTTGCCTGCGGGTTCCAATGGCTTCTGATCCCCGAGGAACTTCTCAGCAGCGGCGTATCCGGCGTGGCCATGGTCATCGGGTACGTGAGCGGCTGGAACATCGGGTGGATGTATTTTGCCCTGAACTTGCCGATTTTGCTCTGGGGATATCGCGTGTTAGGTCGCCGATTCGTCGGACTCAGCATGATCGTGGTCGTGGGGACGGTTGTCTTCATGGAGTTTGTACCGGAGCTTGACATCACGAAAGGAGATCGGCTGCTCGGCGCGGTATTCGGAGGCGTGCTCGTCGGGCTTGGAACTGCCGTGTCGCTGCGTTACGGCGGCTCGTCCGGAGGCTTCGACATCATCGCATCCATCATTTCCCGCTACAAGGATATGCCCGTAGGCTTGATCGTAATCGCGCTCAATACGTTCGTCGTCGCGGCGCTGGGTTTTCTGATGGACGATTGGAAAGCTGCCCTATATTCTATGCTGTCGATCTATTTAACGGGAAGAGTTGTTGATATCGTCCATACTCCCCATCGCAAAATTACCGCCTTCATCGTATCCCACAAGTCCGATGAGCTGGCCAAGCGGTTAATGTCCATTCCGAGAGGCGTAACCATTATCGAGACTCGCGGCGCCTATACTAGCGAAAGTCGGAATATGCTGATGACCGTAACGACGAGATACGAGCTTGCCGAATTAAGAAAAATCATTATGGAGGTCGATAAAAGGGCCTTTGTAAACGTCGTTCAAACGATAGACGTCATCGGAGAATTCCGCCGTAGGACAAACTAGCCAAAATATTCGGGCTATAGCCGCCAAAAATCTTCAAAATACTACAAAATACCTGTGTCTCCCCCCTCGAATCTCGTTTATAATCGGGTTAGAGCGCTTATAGGGAGAGATATTATGGATATTTTATTGGCATTGTTCCTACTGCTGAACTCAGCTTCAGGCAGCGGACAGCAACAAGATCATTCGGCAATCGGCAAGCTATGGAACACGGTTAAACTCACCCTATCTCACGATGCATCGACACCGCAAGGCAACGCGCAGAACGGAAGCGCTAACGACCCGTCGCAACCGGCCGACCCAGGAGCGCCTGTCGATATCCACGCGGACCCGCAGAAAGATGCGCCTACTATTAAGGGAATCTATGTGACCGCTTACAGCGCAGGCGGCGAACGTTTCGCCAAGCTGCTGCAGCTCATTGACTCGACAGACCTCAATAGTATGGTTATCGACATTAAAGACGACACAGGCTTCATCACCTATAAAACCGAGAACGAGACGCTGAAGCAATTGGGCGAACCTAAACCGTTCATCAAAGACATCAGCAAGCTGATGACTACGCTCAAGGAACACGATGTCTATCCGATCGCGCGCGTCGTCGTGTTCAAGGACACCATTCTCGCCAAAAAGCATCCGGAGTACTCCTTCGTCCAGAAGGACGGCAAGGTGTGGCAGAACGGCAACGGCGATAAATTCGTGAACCCTTACGTCAAAGAGGTTTGGGACTACAACGTAGAGATCGCGAAGGAAGCCGCTAAGATGGGCTTCAAGGAAATCCAATTCGATTACGTCCGATTCCCGGAAGGCTTCGAGAAGAAGGCCGACTCGCTTAAATTCTCGAAGGACGACCAGAGCCGAGTAGACATCGTAGCCGGCTTCGTAGAATACGCGAAGCAGCAGCTTGCTCCTCTCGGCGTCAGAGTATCGGTTGATATTTTCGGCTATGCTGCTTCTGTACCGGCTGCCGAAGGTATCGGGCAAGACTTCGTGAAGATCTCCAGCAACGTCGACGTCATCTCGCCGATGGTATACCCAAGCCATTACAGCACGGGCTGGTTCAAGCAGAAGGATCCGGACAAAGCGCCGTACGAGACGATCAAAGGCGCGATGCTCGATACGCACAAGAAGCTTGATCCGCTAGGTGAAGCGCAGCCGATCATCCGGCCATGGATCCAGGACTTCACCGCCAAGTGGCTCGGTGCAGGACACTACACCAAGTACGGCGCCGCCGAAGTCGAAGCGCAGATCAAGGCGCTCCACGACACCGGCATCGACGAGTTCCTCCTCTGGAACGCAGGCAACACCTACTCCACCGGCGTTAAATATTAATGCTCTCATACGATTTTAGTCAAAGCCGTCCCTTCGGGGCAATGTCATTTAGTTAAGCTCAAAGACTAGACTGGGTATAAAAATGTAATGCGAAACGGCATGGGACAAAATCCTGTGCCGTTGGTTTTTTATTTTTAGTCAAGCAAAATGCGCACAGCAAACAA
>Ga0065721_10049374_pt1 | contig 35896 bp, 46 predicted proteins | sample Mesricmetagenome_FD_59108 | JGI IMG/M metagenome (GOLD analysis project Ga0065721, IMG submission 59108) | Mesophilic microbial community from rice straw/compost enrichment Sample: eDNA_1 v2 (version 2) | ecosystem: Engineered > Solid waste > Grass > Composting > Bioreactor | place: USA: Davis... | reverse complement strand
AATTACCCCCCCCCTTACCACCCCCACCCCCACCGTCTCCCGCCTTAACCGTTCCGCCAGTGGGATCAGCACCAGCGGAAGGATGTGTTGCTTTAACGGCCCCTTCACCACCGCCAGCTTTACACAAGTCTGCTCCCGATAGAGAAAAGGAGCTATCGCCCCCGGGCGTAGCGTCGATTTGCTGAAAGTATCCTGGGCCTCCGCCCTGCCCGACAATCACTGTGTACACAGTGCCTGGAACTACAGGGATGTTATTTTTATAGGCCAAAGCACCGCCACCGCCACCTTTGCCCTCCATCTGTGCACCCCCACCGCCGCCAACGCAAACCACGCTAACGGAGTAAACGTCGGCAGGGCACACCCATTCATATGTACCGGGTGTATCAAATACTACGTCGCCACGAGCCTTGCCCTCATCGCCAGCCTGTTTCAGGGCCAACGGATTCCCCAGCGGATTCCCTAATTCACGAACGCCCATATCAATACTCCATGTACTCAGCGCGGAACACGACGCCGGTAGCCAGCGCCACTTGCGTGCCGACATAAAGAGAATCGCCAGCCTCCAGCCGCAGTGGGGTCGCTTCGGTGTAGTTGCCGAACACCGTCTCCGGAATCGCAGTTGTCGTGTTGATCGTGGCCGCAGCCATCAGTTCCGAATCGATCAACCGCTTCGTTACGCCGCCATCCTTACTCAAGAACAAGACGAGCGAGTTAGCCGTAACGGTGGCGCGCGGAATCGCGGTGAGCCGCGTGAGAATCGCCCCTTCCGGGCCAGCAGTCAGCAGCTCAACCGTATTGGTCGGTGCGTCGGTCGTAATCGACGCCACGGCCGCAACTGCAACTGCGGTAGCGGTTTTCGGGGTTTGCGCAAATGGCGCTGTATAGGTTTTTGCCATGTTGGTTCCTCAGAAAAGAAGTGCGGTTGCGTGAAGGGTCGCTAGGCTTGCGCCACCTAGAAGCGCCCAGTTGTCAGGGTCAAGCGACGGATCGATAGAGCCAGCGCCGACAGTAGTTCGCCTGTAGGTCTGCATATTGATGGAGCTCCAGACAGCCTCTCCCACCGTGTATACATGACCGCTTTGCCACTCCTGAGCGCCTGCCGTTGAGGCGGCGGCAGCGGCGGCAGCCTGCGCATCACTGGCGGCTTGCTGCGCGTCGCTCTTGTCCTGCTCTACTCCCTCGGCAAGCTCTTGAGTAGCGATGGCGTTATTTCTTACGTTGAGTGCAACTTGCCTCACGCTCTCGGCCATAGCGTTTTCGCCATTGGCCCACGCGGCGGCCTTGGCGTTGTAGGTGCCAGCAGGTCTATCGGCCAGCGTCGGGAACTCCGGCGCTAGAACAACGTCCGGCACGGGTTGAATGGGTGTGCTCAATTGCGTACTCCTTGTACGGCGCCCTCAATCCGTAGGCGCACTAGCGCGTGATTAACTCCGGCTGCCGTTACGCTGCCAGATACATCACCAAAACCGTTTAAGTACTCATAACGAGGCAGGCCCGAGGCAATGAAAGCAACCGGGCGGCCTTGCACAAGATGCAGTAGCTCCATGGCGTGGTTGCCTTCATCGGCCGGGATAATGACTTGGCAGTCAACGTTATTCGCTGCGCCACGCCGAATGCGCTTCACGCGCCCGTCGTCTTCCACCTTGCGGTACGTGTAAGGCTTTACTTCCGCTGTGGCGTCGTACTCTGTCCCGCCCCACTCGCCCGCCCCGATTAACGTGTCCCAGTGACCTATCGAGATCAGCGCGATTTCACACATGGCGTCGTTCGCCGCCGTAATCGTGATTTCGATCTCCGGGTCGGGATACAAGGGCAGGTTGTCCATGTAATGTTGAGTACGGCGCTTGAGCGGCATGAAAAGCAACTCATAGAGTCCTGCTGCTTGTTCCCACAGATCCGCTTCGTAGCTTTCGACAACCGCGCCGCCTGGCTCTTCTCGAATCTTGATTGAAAGGTGCTCACCAGCCATCCCCCACAATCCCAGCCCTGTGAAGAAGCCAGGATGCAGGACAAATTTCAATTCCCCAGGCGCGCGCGCCAATGTGTCCAGCTCATCGTCAAACGGCGCCATGCGGTTGGTCGGCCCAACGCGCAGCCACGTCGTGGCGGCCGTCCCGGGCTCCGCGCCCTTGTTAGCCTTTTGTGCTTCCCATATTGACCCCGCGTGGTTCACTCGATCGTCTATGGCGTAATCCGTAGCCACATCCCACGCCACTTCCCCGGCATCAGAATCGACAACGGGCACCGAAGTGCCCGCTGCGATCATGTCCGCTGTGATTTGAAGCGGTATCAATAAAACCGCGTTTGCTGTACTCATGCCGCTACCTCTACCGGCTCCATAATCACTCCCCGTATTGCATTCGCGCCTTCTGTTACTTGATCGAATTGATCTGCAAGTTGCGCTGTGGACCGCTCGACAACAGCTAAGCGACGCTCCATGCGTTCGAGTAGCGCATTCGTTTTGCGTTGCTCGGCTTCTGAGCTTCCGCCCTGCGCCTGCACTTGAATGCCGTAGTTACGCAGAATGTCCGACGAACGTGGATCAATGATGATTTCGCCTTCGTGGATGTTGGCCGTCATATCGCGAGGCACATAGCTGGTGCCGACCGCGTAGCTTGGTCTTGGCAATCCCTCGTATTTGCCCCACTGCTCCCAATGCTCCTCGGGAGTGAGGTTGATCGAATCAAAGTAGTTTTTCAGATCGCCGACCGTGGCCTGAGTCCAATCGATCCCGTCATGCTGTGAGCCGATGGATTTCAACTGGTCCAGCTTGTCGCGGTAGTACGCATCGCTGGCCGACACGCCACCAGAGACACCGCCCGCAGCACCTCGCGACGCCTGAGCCGCAGACAGCGCGGCAGCAAATGCAGCTAGAGACGCCGAGAAACCCTCGACGCCGGTCTGAATCCCCATGAGCGCGTTGTACTGAAGCTCGGCCCATTTCAATTGGCTCTCGATTCCGGCGATCTGCTGACGTGCGGCCTGTTCGGTTGCAATTGCTGCCTCCAACTGGCTGCGCAGCGTCGAGAGGGATTGCCCGGACAGATCCTCGATTCCCCGCAGGGCGTTGTACTGCTGCTCTATCTCCTTCAGGGTCGCCTTTGCCGTATCCAGCTCCGGCTCGGCGATGGCCTGAAGTGCCTCCATCTCGTTAGCGAGACGGATATAGGCCCGCTCCTGATCGAGTTGCGAGGCATAGACGCGATTGCTCACCCCATCCCGCGCAATCTGAAGTGCTTCGTTCAGGTCGGCGGTTTGCGGAAGCTTGCCCGTCACCAGCGCAGTCGAGATAACCGCCCGAGCCCGGTCGTACTGCATCTGAGCTGTACTTTCTACCTCGCCGCGTAGGTCGCGGATATGGTCACCGATGCTGTCGAACACGCCCTGCAATTCGCGCTCGATGCTCTGAGCGGCTTGCTGTGCTGCCCGGTAGACCGTATCGGTCGAGCCGAATGATTTCTGAAGCTCGGCGATCTCTGCCCTAGCTTGCTGTTGCAGGTTCGAGTAAGCCGAAGTGAGCGCAGCCTGTGCGTCTTGCAGATTCCAGATGGTTTGCTGCAATGCGCGGTTTGTGGCGTCCAATGCATCCAGTTCGCGCATCCTAAGGGCCGCCGTGTCGCCCATCTCACGCAGCAATTGCGACTCGAGATTGGAGCGCTCATCAGCAACCGCCTTTGCCGCATCACGCGCCTTCGCCGCCGCTTCCGCTTCATCCTGAAGCATCCAGATATGGTGCTGGAGGTACCGATTGCTCTCGTCCAGCACCATGATGTCGCGGACGCGCAGCTCCTGCGTGTTGCCGGTGAGTTGCAACCATTGGCGCTCGAGCGATTCACGTTCTCGGGCAATATCGGCAGCGGTGCGAGCCGTTTCGATCACGGCATTGTTCAGCTCGTCCAGCCCTGTCACGACCTGGGCGAAACTGCCGCTCAGGCTCATGAGCGTGGCGTAGGCTTTCTGGCCGCCCTCTGTCGTCAGGTCCAAGGACTCGACGATCTGACGATACGCGGCTTTCGCCGACTCCGTACCCTGCGCCACGTCCGGGAGAGTGAGACCCAGCTCACCGAACGCCTTGCCAAGCTGCTCAGTCGCAAACGCGAGCTGCTCTTCCTGGCTGTAGAAGTTTTGGTAGTAGGTCGTCAGCCCGGAATTCAACGCATCCAACCCACCGGCAAAATCGATCAGATTCGCGGCGGCGTTGAAGCTCAGATCGCGCAGCTCGAGGAAAGGCAGTTGCTCGACCGCACTCTGGAACGCCTGCACCTCCTGGACGATGGCGCTAAACCGCCCTGCCAGTGCCGAAGCCTCTTCCTGACCCAACCCCCGGATATCTACGCCCGCGACCATCTCACGGAACACGCGAGGCAGTTCACCATCAAGCGCCTGGAACGCTTGCAACACCGACAACTGGATATCAGTCGCCAACCGTGGCAAGGTGGCCTCGCTAGACCATCCACCGAACCCCTTGATGGTCGGGTTCTCGTCGTCCTGAATACCAAACTGGACGTACTGATCGCCAATCCGCAGACGTCCACCCGAAGCCACACCGTCCCTGTCGCCCTTGTAGCTGGATGCCATGATCGCGTGGAACGAGTCGATTGCCGCGTCGATCCCTACCTGACGGAATATGTCGTTGGCTGTCTGGACCGCTTGCTGTGCCATCTGCTGAGCCGCAGCATCAGCACCAGCGGCAGCACGATCATCGCGGCTCGTGATGTTGTAGAGCCCGTTTCCGTACTCGACCTGTGTGCGTTGCTCGCGGCGGGTCGTGGGTTCGCGGTCGAAGAGACCCCCGCCGAGCAGGCTGGCAACAGCAAGACCTCCGGCGATCCAGGGCGCTGCCGCACTCAGTCCGGTCATGAGGCCGCCAGCACCTGCCCCAGCCGCGCTTGCCGCCGCGCCGCCACCCAACGAAGCGGTGAACGACGTTGATGCCATTGTTGTGGCTGCGGTACCAAACGACGTGCTAAGCGACGCGGCAACGGTGGGAGCCGCAGACAATGCACCCGCAGTGACCGCTGCGCTCGTTGCCGAACTCAGGCCCGAGAGCGCCCCTTCCCATCCGCCATTGGCCGAAATCAACGCCCCGATGGAGTCACCACCGGTCATGCCGACCAAGTTGGCATAGCCCAGGCTCAGATTCGACGCGCCGACCGACGCGCCAGTCATCCACTGGCTTACGCCACCGGCCAAGGTGTTGAGGTTGTTGTAGGTGCTGAGTGCGTTGCTTATACCGCCGAATCCGCCTTGCTGCGGATTCTGTACGCCGAACAAGCCGCCCAGCTGGTTCGTGACCCAGCCTTGCATCGCGCCCATTACAGGGTTGATGAGGATATTGAACGTGAGACCCTTGAACAGGTCACGCAGCAGCTCCTTGCCGGATTTGCCGCCGTCGAAGATCGCGTCAGTGAGTGATTGACCTACGCGGTTGAAGATCTGCTCGACATCGCGCGCCCAATCTTCCCATTGCTGGCGCTGCTGTTCTTTCCACTCAATCTGGCCCTGCAACCCGACACTACCAAGCTGCAGGTCACGCAGTTCACGCAGCACCTGGATCTCTGCCTCGATGTGCTTAATGCGCTCAGTCGTCGCACCGTTGGCAATTTCGTTGGCCTTGGCTGCCTCCAGCTTTGCAATCGCGGAATCGGTGTCGGCCGCAGCCAGGGCGAGTACAGCCGATTCGGCCATGCCGAAGGTGCGGATTTGCTGCTGCAATTGGCGCTGTTGATCGCGCGCGGCTTTGACTTGCTCCTCGGCCTTCTTGATCGACTCGGGCAGGAATTCTTTTATCTGCTTGGCATACGCGAGGTTCAGGTTCTCGAGGGCTTTCGTGTACTGCGAAGTGTTGATGCGCCCGCTAGCGTACGCCCTGCCCAACAATCCGAGATCTTTGTGTAGCTCTTGAAGGGCGTGCTCTGCAGGAAGCACTCTGCTCAGGAGCGTATCCATGGCCTTAGCCATGCTTCCATCCCCTGAGGAGCCGGCACCAGCGCCCCCGCCTGCCCCTCCGCCTCCGAGCATTCCTGCAGCCTCTCCTGCGGCACCCGCTATGCGATCGATTGCATCTTTCACGCGGCCATAAGCATTGACCGATCCTGACGCCTCTTCACTCCCTCGAGCAAAAGCATCAGAAAGACTCTCTATAGCGACAGCAGCATCGCGGCCCCATGTCACTTGGCCGAATCCATCCATGCCGATGGACTGCAACATCGGGTTAACGATTTCGCCCAGACTGTTTACAAACTCGGCCGCCGTATTCAGAACATTTACCCACGCCAGCTCGAAGTAACCTGGGATGTTCGCGCCCACAGCGCTCCAAACGGCAGCCACACCTCCCGCAAAACCAGCGAGCTTATCGATTTCGCGGGCCGTGTTGAGAACCGAATCGGTAAATGACTGCTGCAATATGGAGGTGGCTTCAGCCGCCTCATCCATGAATGGCTTGAGCCAGTCCTGGGCGATGCGTTCAATCTCGCTGAAAGTATCGCCCACCACTTTTCCGAGCTCGATAATGCCTGCTGCTGCGCGCCCGACATCATCAACAAACTCCACCGCGGACTGCGAGAGACTATCAAGAAAAGACACAGAATCGGAGGCGTCCGTCATCGCTCCCGCGTAAGCTAACGCGTACTGGGCCCCGCGCTGCAAAGCAGGCACCATCGCTATGCCAAGCTGCCGACTTGTCCCTTCAGACACTCGCTGCATATCGCGCAAGGCGTCGTTGAGCTGAGCGGCTTGCTCAACTGAGCTCTCGCTAAGTATGAAGCCAAAGCGTTGCGCACGATCCGCCAGCCGGTTGAGCTCCTCACCACCATTGCGCAGTATGGGGATCAAGGCAGTAGTGTCGCTGGCCATTGACTCCAGATAGAAACTCATTTCCTTCTGGTTCAGGCCTGCCTTTTCAAGAGCGTTGTAATACGCCTGCAGTCCCTGGGGGCCGGACAGCTTGCGGAACTGCTCAGCAGTTACACCAACCTTTGGTGCGACCTGCTCGAAGAAATCCTTCATTCCGCCTCCGCCAGAGCGGATGAACTCCCCTGCCTTTTCTTGAAAGTCCTTCAGTTGATCGGCAAGTTTCTCTTGGCCAATACCGTATCTTTCGGCGGCGACCGCCATTCGCTGGAATTCCACAACGGATGCCCCAGCTACGTTCGCAAAGTTGCGAATTTCATCGGCTGCGGAAGCGGTACGCACTGCCATACTCGTAAGGGCCGCTACACCCGCAGCGGCAAAACCCGCCACAGATATAGCGACCATGTCGAGCCGAGCAGACATCTGCTGAATGTCACTACCAAACTCGCCAACTTTCTTCCGGGCACGATCAATATCAGTAACGAAGCTGCCGGTCCGAGCAAGCAAATCGATGACGATACTTCCTGCTGTTGCCATTTCACGCGCCCATGAAAAAAGCCCCGATTTCTCGGGGCCAGTCATTCGAAATTTCTGTCTTACTAGTTCGCGGCCTTGATGCAGGTCGCGTACATTTGATTCTGGAACTCATCTATCGCCGCCTTCTTCCCCGCATTCGTCGGGGAGATCGGTCGGCGATATGCTTCATCCACCATCAGAAGGATGGTTTTCTCTTTTTCTCCATTCAGCGCATTCATCAAGTCTTGCAGAAGGATTCCATCTTGGCGTGCCTTCATGAGCACACCAGCTGCCTTGGCTTGGTCCTTGCAGTACTCGTGATGCGAGGGTTTCGCGTCGGCAATCCACGGTAGGCTGAGGAATAGTCCGATAGCCATGGAAAGAATGAACTGCATGTCTCTCTCCCGTATCATTTTGATGTGGAGATGATAGCTCACGCTCACCTAAACAACGCCTGAATCGTAGCCTTGTCGGCCTCGCTAAACCCCGCGGCCAGCTCCTTCTGCATCTCGTCCGTCACCCTGCGCTCGTTCACCAACATATCGAGCGTCCTACCCAAGTCGCCGCCCCCACCGAACGAGTGCGCGATCACTGCAGCCGGTCGATGGTAGCGGTGCAGGTCATCGAACGGGCGCAGCGCGTAGAATTCTTTCCACGACTCGAACTCTTTGCGGGTCATGTCACGCTGCAGCTCGCCCACGGTCTTGCCGAGAGCGAGTGCAAGCACATGCCAGAACCAAAGCTCCGACCCAGCCTCCATTACTCTTCCAGTTCGATCTCGTCAGTATCTTCTTCGTAGTCATCGATCTCGTCGTCATCATCAAGATCGGCATTGACCTCCGGCTTCTTGAAAATCTCATTGATCTCAAGAATCGCCATGAAGAAGGCGCCAGACACAGCGGGCTTGAGTCGTGCGGCTTGTTGCGGTGTCATCGCGCGCCGTCCGTCAGGCTCAACGACGCACTTGGCGATGAGTCGGGCGGCAGCTTCCTTACGCACCTTGGCATCTTTGGAGTTTTCGGCCTCCATGTGCTGCTTCCACTCAATAGCGGATAGCGGCTTGAAATACATCGTGCGCTCTTTTCCGTCGCCCAGCTTGACCGGATGTTCGATGATCGAGTCGCTGACGAACATGTCGTCAGTAAGGATGCTGGACACAACTGCGTCGGCGACGAGGCCATCGGTTTTCTTAGTTGCCATGTGAATTTCCCTGGTAGAAAAAAGAAACCCGGCACAGTGGCCGGGTCAAGTTTGAATCGGTGGTTCCCTGGTAGGTGGGTGGCTGCGGCAACGCGCCAGGGAGTCGCGCTTTCAGGTTGCCCCTAGCCGCAACCAAACTCGTTAAGGGGTGGGGCCTTGCCAGTGAGGGACGACCTTGCCGCTGCGCTGAATTGTCAGGGTGCCGGTGACCTTGTCATTGGTCGCCATGTCGATGTTCACGTCCTGCACAAAGCCCCGGAACTCGAAGCTGGTACGCAGTGCCGGCGGCGTGATGACGCCTTGACCGTTGATGGTGGGCTGCGCGGTGCCGTCGGACAGGCAGATGATGAAGTCGATTACAGTGCCAGCCTCTTTCAGGTCGAACAGCACCTGGTGGGAGATGTGCGACGGGATGAAGTTGAACGGCACAGACACCTGCCCAGGGTTACCAAGGCCCGGGATGTATTCCCGGTCATCGGTGTTGTCGAGACAAGTGACGTCAATCTGATCGCGCGCGCCGCCCAGGCCGCTGATGCCGGTGGGGCATGCGAGCTTCACCAGCTCGGGATCAGTCGACGAAGGGTTTGCAAAGTACAGATGGGTGCCTTGGGTTTTCACTACTCCGGCAGTCATAAGTGACCTCCAAATGAAAAAAGCCACCCGAAGGTGGCGATGTTTACCGGCGACCGCCGGGTTATCGGTTATGGATGAAGTCGACCTGCAGCCCGACTCGGAATAACCGGGTATCGGGCTCGCGGGTGTTGATGATGATTCGGTTGGCTTGACCGGCGGCATCCAGTGCGTCGCGCACGGCCTTTGCCAAGTTGATGCAGACCAGCTCTTGATCGTCGCCAGGGCCTGCCCAGCAGTCGATCTGGATGCTGTCGTTGTCAGCGCCCGGCGCTCCGCTCAGGTGATCGTATGGCTGGCCGGCCACTACAAACCACGTGATGTAAGGCGCAGTGACCCCTTCGGGTGCCAGGCCGCTGCCGTAGATGCGCGGAGGGTTGCCCACGATGGCCTGCACCGCAGCGGTATTGATCGTTCGGTAGATCGGTGCGAACACTTCACTTCCCCTTGTTCTGCTGGGCCAGCTTTTTCACCGTGGCCTCGATGCGACGGTTCAGGTCTGAGGTGAACACCTCGATGGCCTGCTGACCCTTCTGCTTCACTGCGGGGCGCAGCCAGGGAGTCGCGGGTTGGTGGCTTGAGCCGTACTCAAGCAGCGAGGCGGTTTTGTGCGTCGTCACCCGCTTGCCAGCCTTCTGGCGCTTGCCGAGCTTCTCGCCGTCGTAAGCCTTGCGGCGCACACGCACAAGGTAACGCTCACCCTTCGTACCGGTTGGTTCTTTCCCTCGCGTCACCACCACGTTCTTTTCGAGCAGGCCAGTGGAGACGTCGCCGTTAATCGCTATCGCAGCTTTCAGATTCACCTTTGCTTGGTCACGGATCACCCGAGCCGCCTTGGCCAGCGCCAGCTTCACCGGGCCGCCGCGCTTGGACACGATCTCAGGCGGTAGGCTTTGCAGCGTCTGCATTACGCCATCGAGGCCTTGCACGTTCATGGTGATCTTCATGGCTCAGTCCAATGACTCGTTATCGTCGCGCTCGAAGTTTTCGATCAAGTTGCCGTCGAGGTCGAATTGCGGTTCGTCGTCGTCGCCTTCATCGGCCAGGGCATCAAGCAGCGCGTCCAGCTTGGCCTCGATGCGGTCCATCTGCGCAGAACGACCAGCATCAGACACCTCAATGCCGCCATCCACGATCATCAGCCTGCGCCCGGGAAAGGCTCGTTCGGCGATTTCGCGGAGTTTCTGGCGCTGGCTGCCCTTGAGATACTGCGGGACTGAAACCACGATGGTGGAATCCCCATCGTGAATCTCGCTCACATTGGCACCTTCGATTTCGATTCGTTCCATCACTGCCCCTCTGTCGGCCCGTACACGCAGCGCAAGCGCCACTCGCGTCGGGCGGTTGTATCGGTTTCCACCGATGTGATGCTGTAAATGCGGCCATCCCAGATGACGCGCCAGCCCATGATTTCGTGTTCGTCAGCCGGGAACCAGCGCAGATTGATACGCGCGGAGGTCTCGGCTTGCGGAGCGCCAGAACCGACCCATTCCTTTCCAGGGCCGGTCAACACTTCGGCGGGCACGTTCTCCAGCTTCGTGCCGTCGGCCAGCGTGACCGCCTGCCAGCCACTGGAGCCGGGGATGATGTATCCATCCTCGTTGCGTTGCGGCTCGGCCTTGCGCTGGAAAGTGACGCGATGTCGGAGTCGATGGGCCAGCATCACACCCCCCAGCCGATTCGGTACGGCGTGAGCTTCACCTCAGCGGCCCGGCGCAGTTTCTCTGCGTCGTCGGGCGTAGCCTGATACGCGGCCTGCAGCAGCAACATAACGCCCAGCACAACACTGCCCGGCAGCGCGTCAGGCTGTTCGCTGCTGGCTTCTTCTGCCTGCAGTTCGGCCAGCGGCTGATTGATGTACTGCGCGGCCTCATCCTCGGCGGCATCCAGTAGCGTCTGCAGCTTCGCGTCGTCGGCGTTGTGGATCACGTCGAGGAACTGCTTGGCCATGGCCAGTTTGATGATGCTCATTTCTTCCAGTGCTCCCGGGTCCAGTAGGGTTTGCCGTGCCAGGGCTTGCCGGTGCCGTTGAACTGAATCAAGCAGGCATCGTCTGGCAGCTGGCCGTCCTTCAGGTCGCGGATGCTGTAGATGCCGGCACTCTCCGGCCACAGCTTCACTTTGCCGAACAGCATGTACGACATCCATGCCTGATCGCTGCCCCGATAGCCAGCGGCGCGCGCCTGCACGATCGACGCCATGCCTTGAAAATCCTCGTACACCTCAGGATGCGCTCCGGGGGTCAGCAGGTACAGGCCGCCGCCAATGCGCTCGCGTCCGCCCCAACTGGCCTTTGGCTGCCAGCCGACGAACTTGGCGCGCGGTGCAAACAAGTGGTCGACGTTCCGCGTCAGCAGCACATCGAGGTCGGTCATCAGCACACGCTTGCCCAGGCACTTCGCCTCGTCAGAGAACATCCACAGGCGGCGGTAGCAGCTGGGGAAGCGGGCCCCCTCAGGAGTGCGGAACGCGGCGAGCTTCTGCGCGGACGCTGGGATGGGCATCACTTCCACGCCTTCCTCGAAACCAGCCTTGATATCGGTGATACATACAAACCGATGCGGCAGTGTCAGGTGCCGCCGGAACATGGCAGCCAGCACATTCACATGCTCAGGCAGGTACTCCCGATTCCCTGCCCACAGCCAGGTCACTACCGTTCGCGTCGTCATTCAGTGCGCGCTCCAATGGCACCCGCGGGAAACAGGTCAGCGCCGTCTCCCGGGTGCAGTTCATGATGTCGAAATTGCGAAAATCCCGCGCCAGTTTTGCGAACTGCGCGGGCCATTTGTCGAGGGATCCAGCATTGCCGAGCCCCTTGGGGTGGTCACCGTGCCAGTGCGCCCGCCCGCCAGTCTTCTGGCAGTCGTAGCCCAGCAGGATCACGCGCTGCGCTCCAAAGTGCACCGCCAGCGCAATGGCGCTTGCCCCGGAGTTGCGATACTGCGGCTGGAACTCGACGCGCCGCACGCCGTAGCAGTTAGGCTGCTGTGTCACCAGTTCGCCGGCGAATACTTGTCCGGCTTCCTCCCGATACACGCGCCACCAGTCCTTGTCCATGGCAAACAGCACATCGGCCCATGGCGCAGCCCGGAACGTCGTGTTGGTGACGATTACTGCTCTGTCTGCTGCGCGTCTGTCTCGCCACTTTCGGACTTCTTCGCAGTCCGCTTGCGTGAGGCTGGGGCCGCTGGCGATGCAGACGAATTCCCGCCAGCGGCCTGGGAAGGGTCGGCTGACGATTTCGACTCGCCGTGAATCCGCACCAGACCATTACGGCGCAGCTGCTCCGCCACCTGGGGGGATACCTCGAACACATCGCCGCGCCGGCGTACGCCGGCATGGTCGAACGACTGAATAGCGATTACGGTTTTCATGGATTCCTCGCAGAGATCCCCCGGCCAGCGAACCGGCCGGGGGGCTGCCCTTAGGCGTTGGTGGAGGCGTCGATGCCGTCGAAGTCGCCCTTCACGAAAGCCTGGGGCCGGTAAACGGTCAGGCCAACGCGCTCCTCGCAGCGGATCGTGAGCATGTTCTTGATGAAGTTGTCACGGTCGTGCTCGGAGATCTGCACGGTCATATCCTCGCGATCCCAGCCTTGGACGGCCAGGCCGCCGCCAAATGCGCCAACCAGGAAGTCGCCGGCATCCATGGCCTGGGTGGGCACCACGTTGCGGCCCCACAGGCCGGGCAGGTTCTGCGCGCGGGGGTTCGCGAACAGGTAGGCGTTGTCCTTGGTCTTGGTCAGCTCGATGGCTGCCCAGTCGAGCGGGCTGATGACGATGCCGTCGGCCCAGTACTCGGACAACTCCACCTGCAGCAGCGCAAGACGCAGGCGGTCGATTCGGGTTTCGGCCTGAACAGCGACGCCCGGGTTCGCATAGCTGGATGCCTGGGTGAAGATGCCGTTGAGGTTCAGGCCGACGCCAGAGCCTTTCAGCAACTGCGCCTCTTCCTTGAACTTCAACCCGTAGCGCAGACGGCCATCAATGTACGACTGCAGCTGCGGGACGTCGGCGATCACCTGCTTGGACGCGTGGATCCAGTGCGCGATGGTGACGATAGGGGCCTGATCGGCTTCGAAGGTGATATCCGATTCCGGCTTGCCAGCGGTCGGGTTTTCACCCACCACATCCGCGTTGTTGGTGAACAGCAACTCGCGGGCGAACTCGATGCTGTTGCTGGACGTGCGGCCCCATGCGATCAGATCGCGGATGGTAAGGCGGCGAAGAGCGGGCGCCTGAATGCCAGGGATGCGATCGGGCACGATCAGATCACCGGCAGAACCGGAGCCAGAGCCCACGGACGCCTGCACCGACATGCGGAAGTCGCCCTTGGGGTTCGCGGCGAATGCCTGGAACTCGTCGCTGTCGGTCACCATAGCGCCGATTGTCGGAGGCTGGCCAGGTTGGCCGCCGCCATTCTGCACCTTGGCCAGCATCTGCTCGGCGGTCGCCAGGCGGGCCTGCAGCTCGCCCTGCGTGGTGAGTGCGTTATCCACCCTCTGACGCGTTTCGTCAGTGATGCGCCCGAGGTTCTTGACCTCGCGGTTGGCCTCCTCGGCCAGGGGCTTGATTTCGTCGCTGATGCGGTTGATGCCCGCGGTCAGCTCTTCAATTTGTTGTTCAACGGGTTTAGGCATGATGCCCTCCTAAGATGTTGTGGATTGCATGAATCTGCGAAGAGAGGTCGATAGCAGCCGAATCGCTCGGGCCGCGTTCGGTGGCATCACGCACACCGCTGCCAGCCGAATCGCTCAGGCTGGACTTGAAATCGGAAATGATCCGCTGGGCCTCACTGCGTGGCAGGCCAGAGGCGCGAAGCGCTGCCTCGATGCGCCGCACAGCAGCGGTCGAAGCCTTGGCTTCGGTCTTGGTGGTCTGGTCGGACGCGAGCAGCTCGTCGGCGTAGCCCTGCTCCACGGCAGAGCTGCCACCAATCCAGGTCTCGGCATCCATCTGCTTCTGTACGTCCTTGATGTCCATCCCGGTTTGCGCGACGTAGATGTCAGCGATGGCCGCATCGATGGGCTCCATGTCGTCGGCCAGGTCGCGCAGCTCGTGGCGGTTGCCGATGGCCACCGTCCAGCAGTTATGCACCATGAAGAACCCGGCCCTGGCGATCTGGATGCTGTCGCCGGCCATGGCGATGATGGATGCGGAGGAGGCAGCCAAACCGATCACTTTCACCGTGACTTCGCCCTGGTGGTCGCGCAGCAGGTTGTAGATGGCGAAGCCCTCGAACACATCACCGCCAGGGCTGTTGATGACCACAGTCACGGGGCCTGCGCCCATGTGTCGCAACGCGGCAGCAACACGCTTGGCCGTGACACCTTCACCCGTCCACCAGTCGTAGCCGATCACATCCATGATGCTGATCGTTCGGTCGGCGTCATCGTTGCTTGCCGCCTGGATGCCGGGATCCCAGCGGTCAAACACCGCTGGCGCGATGAAGGTCTTTGCGGACGCGCGCGGGCGACCCCCCGGCGCTGCAGGCAGGTTCTTTATGCTCATGGGATTTCCTTCAGGATTGTTCGTCGTTCAGCCAGGCGGCCAGTGCGGCGCGGGCTTGTTGGTCTGTCGTGGTGCTGCCAAGTTGATCCAGGGGCGCAAGCGCGGTCTGCACAGTGAGCACCGCAGCGTTGCCGCCCATGGGCTCGCGGTCCTCGAGCTCGCGCACCTCGTCGCGGGTAAGGATGCCGTTGTTGACCATGACGCTGTAGAAGGCTGCGCGCGCGGAGCTGTCTGCGCGCAGCAGACCCTCCACCGTGAACTTCGGGTAGAAGCGCAGGCGCTCCGCAGGGGTGAGCAGGTCCTTGGCAATGGACTGCTCGATACGCTTGAGCCAGGGCCGCAGCGTGAACGTCAGAAAGCCGATCATCTGCTGCTCAAGGCCAGTGCCCCAGTTGCTGCCCTTGTCGGTGTGCCCGACCATCCACGGCGGCACCCGGAACCAGCGGCAGATTTCCTCGACGCTGAATGCGCGGGATTCGAGCAGCTGGGCGTCTTTCGGGTTGATGCCGATAGTGCCCACCTCCATCCCGTTTTCCATGATGATCGGTTTCCCGGCATTCACGGCACCGGCGGCACGGTTCGTGATGAACTCGCGCGCTTCTTCCCGCTGCTTCGGCTGCATCTTCTGCGGGTACTTAAACCAGACAGTTGGCATCAGGCCGCGCTTGAACGTGCCAGCCGCCGCCTCGTCTGTGGCCAGCGCCGCCCCGAACACCTCCGCACCGTAGCGAATAACTGACACGCCATTGACGCCATCCAGCGACCAGCCGGGTACTGTCCATATGCGCGAAGCAGGAATCACTCGCTGCCGGCCGTTGTCCTCGGTGTAGCGGTACTGCTTGGTGCCATCGATACCGCGGGTGATCGTCAGACGCCCGGGATAGAGAAACTGCAGGCCAACCAGCCGGTCCCCGACCATCAGCTTTTCACAGTGGGCGTTGCCACGCAGCAGCATCGCCGCGGTGGTCGCCTCCCAGAACACCGACGAAATGGTGTCGACATTCGGCTGGCTGCCGATGATGAAGTGCAGCGGATGCTGGGGTGCAGCGCGCTTGCCGGCGCTGGTGCGCTCGTAGAGGCCAAGCGGCAACGTGCCGATGGTCTCGGAGATCAGCCGGGCACACGCCCACACGGCGGACAGCTGCAGCACGTTCTGATCGTTGACGTTCACGCCCGCCGAGCTGCTGGCGCCGAACCGCGCCCAGGCATCTGCATCGGTGAGGCCGAACGGGGCGCCCAGCCAGCCGAGCACTGCCGCCCGAATCCGGCCGATTTTCTGCGCTTTCTGTTTCATCCAATCACCGCGTTATTGAAAAAGTCCGAGAGGTCCTGGCCGTCGCCTTCGGTGGCCACTGCCAGGCCGATTGCCATCAGCAAAGCCGCCATGTCGTCGATCTTATCTGCCGACCGCTTCCGGTCTGGCGCCATGTTCAGGTTCACGTCGCGGCGCGCCACAAGGTTCGACGCGCACCACGTAAGCACCGGATCCCCGCCATGGGCTAGATTGCCGGCTACATACGCACGCTCCAGCGCCTGCATGGCCGGGTGGTAACTCTTGGTGCCCTGTACGAACTGGATCAGCGGCACGTCCTGCTCAACCAGCCGGCTCACCAGGTCGGTAGCGTTCCAGTCGTCGTAGGCGATCATTTCGACCTGGAAGCGCTCGACAGCCTCGAGCACCTGCTTCTCGATCACTGCGTAGTCGGTGACCTCGCCCTCGGTCTGGATCAGATGTCCTGCTTCCACCCAGCCTGCGTAAGGCACCGTGCCACGCTCCGTGCGCTGCGATACCGCGGCGGATGGCACCCAGCGCCAGCCGTGCGTGTACCAGACACCATCCACCAGCCAGACCAGCCGGAATGCTGCAATGTCGGTGGTGCTGGCTAAGTCCAGACCGCCCCAGCAGGGATAGTCCGCCAGCCAGTCGAGATCGACCTTGCCCGAGCACTTCGCCCACTTGGTCAGATCGACCCAGCCCCCGGCTGTCGACGCCGGTCGGTTCAGGCGCTTGATGCGGAACTCGGCCAGCTTCGACGGCATCTGCTTGGCTTCCACCGCTTCCTTACGAATGGCCGCCATCAAATGCGGGTTCACGTCCAGCAGTGGGTTTGCCTTGATCCACTTCGATTCGTCGAACTCGTCGTCGGCCTTGATGCCTGCGGACTTGTCCTCGTTGTCGACGGCGTAGTAGACCGCCAGGAAGTGGTCAGCAGTCGTGCCCAGCGCGCCTTTCAGCAGCGCGAACACAAAGCCACGCATCTCACCCCAGGGCCCGGCATTCGTGTAACCCTCGGTCGTCGTGAACAGCCACAGCGGGTTGGCCCGTGCACCAGCCGCCGACTGCAACACGTTCAGCAGGTCTGGCGTCTTGTGCGCGTGTATCTCGTCCAGCGCCGTGTGCGAGGGGTTCAAGCCGTCTTGGGTCGACGCCTTGGCATGCACCGCCTTGTACGTCGCGCCAGTCTCAAACCGGCTGATGGCTTTTGCCCATGGCTGCAGGCCGAAGTGCTCCTGCAGCTCGGGCGTCTTCTCGACCATGCGTTTAGACACCCGGAAGATGATCGAGGCCTGGTCGTATGTGGTTGCCGCGCTGATCACCTGGGCACCATCCTCTGGCTCGCAGCACAGGCAATACAGCATGATGGCCGCCGCCAGCGTCGACTTCGCGTTCTTGCGCGCCACCGCGAACAGTGCCGAGGTGAAGCGGCGCGGGTAGAACAGATCGTCATCGCCCCAGCCATCGATCCTGATCGGCTCGCGCTTGCGGAACCCGAAGAGCTGCACCACGAAGAAGATGTGGCTCGGGTGCATGACGATGGTCGGCGTCTCCCATTTGCCTTCGACGTGCGGCAGCTTCTCGATGAAGTCGCAGGCGTCGTTCGCGTCCCACGCGTCGAAGAAAAACGGGCAGTCTTTGCGCTTGGCGCGTTTCAGATCGTCCAGAAAACGCTGGGCGGCTGCGCGAATCCACCTGCCGTGCTTCTTGCGGCGCTTGTCGGCAACGGCGGCCTTCGCGTAGTCGATGGCGATCTGAACGTAATCACGATGCCTTGCGTCTGCCATTGCTTGCGAACTTGTTGCCCTGCGCCTTCTGCTCGGAGGGCTTCACCTTGCCTTGCGCCACCGGCGTCAGGCCGAACTCGCCGACCAGCGCCCGGTACTGCGCCATCATGTGGCCAGTGGGTGTCTCGCCAGCCATCCAAAGCTGCACCAGCTTGCCGTGTAATGCGCACAGCATGCCCAGCGGCCCAAGGCCGGCTTCGGTCAGCAGACCGTTGGCGTGAAGGATCGCGGCGAGCCGATTCCACTCGGCTTCAGCATGTTTGTTCGGCAGCCACTCGGGGGCCGGTGGAATTTCCGACACCAGGGGCAGGTCGATAGGATCGGCCCCCTTGCGGTCGGGGCGATCCGTGCCCGCGATCACCTTCAAGGCGGCGGGTTTCTTCGGATTCGCCATGGATTACTTCCTCAAAAAAAACTGGTTTTTCTCAACTGCCCGTGCAAAAAAGAGGCTGGGCGGCGGGTGTCCGGTCAATTCGGCTCAACTTTGGACCCACCCCCGCCCGGGTCGAGCAGAAATTCGTCGGCGAACTGCTCGATCTCCGCCCGGAGAGCTTGAGTGAGACGGGCGGACACGAACCTCACAGCAGCCTCGGGATCTACGCCGTCGGGAAGCCGGTGAGTGCACTCGACCACAAGCTCGCCGCGTTCGTTGACGTATGTGCTTGAGTTCATGGTCGTTTCCTCGCTCTCAACGCCTCAGCCTGTGTCTTGGCCTTATGGCAGTCTCGGTTAATCGCCTGCAGGTTGTCCGGGTCATCCGTCCCGCCTTCAGCCAGGGGCTTGATGTGATCCACCTCGTGCGCCACCAGCGGCACCGGTCGCTTCTTGCAAGCCGGGCACTGGCACAGGTAGCCGTCACGCTCAAGGATCTGTGCTCGCAGCCTGCGCCATGGCCTTCCGCCTCGACCCTGTCCGTAGGAGACCGGCTCGGGCTCATGGCGAGCGGTGAGCTGCTTTCGTTTGAGGGTGGTGGGTTTGGTGGCCATGCAAGGACGATCACACAAGCGTGGTGTACCCGCGTGCTACGTTACTGTCTCCCACAACCAAAACAGAGGTGTAAGCCATGACGAAGAGCACTCGCAATTCCGGTAAGCCTTGGACGCCGGCAGACGTCAAAGAGTTGAAGCAGTTGGTGAAGGAAAACACGCCGACCAGGGTTATTGGTCTCAAGCTTGGTCGCACGCCGGAAGCGGTCTACGCGAAGGCCTCTGCCGAGAACGTATCGCTCAAACCGACGAATCAGTCGCCTTACGGCAAAGCGAAGTAACACCAAAGCGAAAACCCCCGGGCGATCTCTCGCTCGGGGGCTTACGTTTTCGATAGGCGCAACTGTCCTTGCCGCAATTGTCCCACTACCTGTCCCACTTTCCAAGGATGTCATGTCCCACTTTTCCACGCGTACGTGCAAAACGTGCCGAGACGATCCGCCCGTTGTCGCGTGATTTGGCCGTGCGATTCCAGATCTTCGAGCACTCGACGCACGCCCTTGCGTATCCGCTCCCGCTCGCCCATGTCGCCCGGCTGGCCGCCGGCAACATGTCGCACGATATGGATCATCCGGAAGCGCCGGCCAGGGTAGGCCGCCAGCAGATCGATCACTTCCTTCGCATACTTCACGTCAACTGCCTCCCAACTGCATCTCGGAACAACCCCAAGTAGAGCGTGTACTGTTCGTCCGTCATCCACACGCCGGTGGTCGTGCCAATCCACCGTCGGGCCAACACACGCCGTTGCTGTTCGTTCAGCATGCCGAACCGCACGTTCTTCTGCGGGTACTCCGCAATCACCACCATTTGCTCGTGCCGGGGCAAGGCCTGGTGCATGCGGTCGACCGCTTGAGCGTGGTCGACGAGGATCGGGCTGAAGTCGTCGCGGGCTGGCTGGTACGGCGTCATATTTCCGACCGTCTCGCCGGCCCAGCACCACCGCGCCCAATTCCAGAGCAGGTCGTCCGCCGTGAGGGTCAGGGTGGCCGTGCTCATTGACCACCCACTTTGCCCACATCACCGTCCCACATCCCACACCCCCTAAAGGGGGTGGTGTGGGTGTGTGGGTGCGGCGCTGTGTTTTGTCGCTTCCACATTTCCCACATGTGGGGCGTTTGTGGTGAATGTGGTGGTGCAGGAACAACGCTTTCACACCCGTTTCCACGCTCCACATTCACCACATGTGGTGCAAATGTGGTGAATGTGGAACCTGTAATTTTTTGCATGTTCACAGTTCACCCCTCGTTTCGATGCAGCCGTCGACGATGTCGAAGAAGCCTTCTTCGGCCATCCCTTCTATCGATCGAACGACGGAATCCTTCCTACGACTCTTGCCTTTATCGGCGCTACGTCGGATGACTTCGGCAGCGACCGCCTCAATCTCGATTCCGGCGCTTTGGTCTTGAGAGAGCTCCATAAACACGGCCATCACGAGCTGCTGCACCGGCCCCTTCGGCTCCTTCTTGGTGGCCGTAAACGCCTCTTGCGGCACGTCGTAATTGACGACGCAACTCGTGATGAGGTCGTCGTCTTCGTCCATGCCCAGCGTCACGGTGTCCAGAATGAAGTTCCAGTGGCCGCCATCCTCGCCGTCCTTCTGCTTGGTGACCTTCGCCGTACGCAGCGATTCATTGCGCGTAATCTCGATCTCGACATCGGCCGCCGCCCGCAGGCCCGACCAGCCACGCGCCCCTTTGGAGCTATCCTTGCCTGAGTGATGGATAAGCAGGACGAGGGCGCCGGTGACGCGATGGATCTCCCGACAGTGCGCAAGCACTTGCCCCATGTCCTCGCCGCTGTTCTCGTTGGCGCCTGGGGTAGTCTGCGCCAGCGTATCGACCACAATGATGTCGGCGCCACCAGACTTGAGGATCGATTTGGCAAGCGCCACAGCGTCTTTGCGGTCGATCAGGTTCGGCGCCGCGTTGATGATGCCCAGCGGCACGTCAGCTTGCTTGATGCCGTGGTGGTTGGCGTAGGCCTGTACCCGATTGCGGAAGCCGCCGGCGCCTTCAGCTACCACGTACACCACACGCCCCGTGCGGGTTTTGCGCTCACGCCAGTTTTGGCCACGCGCTATGGACATGACCATGTCGAGGCAAAAGAAGGATTTACCGCTTGCGGATTCGCCGTACACGACGGCCAGTCCCGCCTTGGGCAGAACGCCTTTGATGATCCAGGGTTGGGGAGGGTGGGAAGCGAACTGCTCGAGCGTTTCGACCGGGAAGCGCAGCTTTTCTTCCGGTGCTGGCGAAGAAGTCGATGTGGGGTCGACAGGGGGGTCGGCCTGCTCGGAAATGTCGTCGAAGTCGGATGCGTCGCCTGTGTCGGACGCCGACGCTGGCGTAACCTCTTCCAGCAGTGCGTCGAAGTCCTCGAGCTCCGGCATATAGCCGATGGCGCGTTGAAAGTCGGCGTCGCTGCGATGCTCGCAGTGGGCGTGCAGACAATGGAAGTGCCCGTTGACGTAGCCGCCGGTGTGGGCGGGCCAGTACGCGGTGGACGTGTCGCGCTCGTCCCCAACGGTCGAATGCTCGTCTTCGAAGGGGCACTGGATGAAGAGCCGGCCATCGGCGTGAGTGCTGCGCACACGACCGAGCTCGAAGAGCAGCTGAGCGACCTCATCATTTTGATGCGCATGCGCGATCTTCTCATTGCGGATAGTCGCGCGCGCCTCGGTGGGGTCCTGCACGGCAAAGGTAAGCGCCAGCGTCTGCCACAGCGCTTCGTATTGCTCGTGGGTCAGGGTAGGGAAGTCATCGGGCAAACCGCCGTCCCACTCATAGCGCGTGCCGCTGGTGTGGGTTCCGACCGCGATGAACTGCTGACCGTTGGCCAAGTTCTCGATGATGCCACCCTCGGCGCGGATGGTGCGCTTCACATATTCGCCGGGTACGCGCACGGCCAGCAGGCACTTGCCGCTCGCGCCACGCCGGCGCACCGGCGGCGTGAAACCGAGCACGCCGGCGACGGCCTGCACGATGGCGGCCGAGCGCGCTGGGTCTGCCACGTCGATGTCGATCGCGCGAACCTCACGCGTCTGGATGCAGATGCCATAGTCGGGCTGGCGGGCCCAGCGATCGACCTCGGCCGATGTGGTGATGCGCTCGGTCCACTTGGCAAAGCCCACCACTTTCCCTTCACTGTTGTACCGAGTGGGCACCTTGCCCAATGCCACGACCTTGGAGGCGTCGTCGATCTTCGCGTTGGGGTTACTGACGACCGGCAGCAGGTCCGCCGTCAGGCCCAGCATGATGCCGAAATGGGCCCATTCTTCGGGCGTGGCGCCATAGTGGGTTCGGGGCGGCATAGGGATCACCACGGCGCTCATGATTTTCCGGCCGCCATACGGGCCGCCTGGATAATTTCTTCTGTCTTGCGCTGGTTCTGTCGACCGAGAGCCTCGATAGCGTCGGCTTCCCGCTCTGAGATCCGGCCGTCCGCCACGGCTTGTGCGATTTCGCTCGCAAGGCTGCCGTGTTCGATCGCCTTGCCAATGAGGGCCGACTGGATCGCCTGCAGCAGACAAGCATCGGCATCCGGGGCAGCCTCATGGCGAGTGGCGGAAAAGCCGAAGCGCCCATTCAATGCATGCAGCCAATCAAGAGCGTGAGATTGCCCGTCGGCTTTGGATTCCATCCACTCGGTGAGCATTTCCGCCATTTCAAGGGAAATGGCCTGACCATCACGGTGACGCAAGCGGGTGCGCAGGGTCTCGGGGTGGATCGCCTTCCCGCGGCGCTCGGTCAGGTAGCGGGCGGCTTCCACCACGCCGCCATCTGTATTGCATACCGAGGTATAGAGCACGTCGCGCCAATCGGCGTTGGAGTAGTAGCACGTCATAGCAAACCTTGAACGAAGAGGTGTTTCAGCATTTCGCTCGCGCGTGCCAGGCCATACGATGCGGTGCATGGGCAGTGCGCCAAATAACGAAAACGAAACTGAACAGGGAAGAGAATGAATAAGAATTCGGAAGGCACCGCGTTCGCCGCGTGGGTGCAGCTAGCCAAGGAAGAGGGCGTCGATATGCCGGACATCACGGCGATTGAGCGGGCCCGGTGGCGCCTGATTGGCGCCAAGCAAGTATGCGAGTCGGTGTTTGGTGTGGCCACGGAAGCAAGTGTCATGGCGACGTTTGATGCGATCAACGCCGAATCCAAGCGCATAGGTGCGATGCTCGATGCGCTGTAGGGCATGGCTACACCGTCTGGCAACGAAGAACTGCCCAGTCCACATCTGGGGCCAATTCTTCACACCGGACTTGGCCATCTGTCAGCTTTTCGATGGTAGGGCAATAGGCTGCCGGCACACCGACCTTTAGCCAATGGCTCACGTGTCCTTGGCGGAACGGACGCCCCATTTCCTTTGACAGAAGAGCCGCAAGGGCCGACTGGGATCCTATGCTGGGTAGGGCAATCGCTCGACGGAGCGCCGAAACGGCACCTGCCTGGGATGAATTCATTGGGTCAATCTCCGGGTTTACAAGTACGTTTGTAAATCACTACAAGTATTTTTGCAAGCCCGTGTACAAAAACTTTTGTAATATCCCTCATATGAATAAACGAGAGTTGATGCACGAACTGGTTTTAAGGTTCGGGCCCCCGCCCGGGGAAGGCAGCCGCTATGCTGATCGATTGAGATGGGCGTTGGAGTCTGCCGAGTTGAGCCAGTCCGATCTTGCTAGAACGATTGGTGTATCCCCGCAATCGATTCAGTACCTGAGCTCGACGGAGAACAATGCCCAAGGCAGCCGGCATACAACCGCCATTGCTCGGGCCACAGGCGTCAACCCCGATTGGTTGGCCACAGGCGCCGGGTTCGCTGTCTTCGAGCTAGGCGAAAAGCCAGCTCAGGCAACGAATGTCAGTTTGGCCAATTTTGGAACACGCCGCGTCCCCGTACTGAGCTATGTTCAGGCCGGGGCTATGACGGAGGCCGGCTGCGTCGACCTATCCCAGGTCTACGACGACTACATCACTACGGACCTCGACCTCTCAGAACAAGCCTTCGCGCTCGAGATTAAAGGCGATTCCATGATTGCTCCGCCTGGCAGCGGAGAGGAATCCTTCAACGAAGGCGACCGCATCATCGTGGACTGCACGGTGACGCCGCTTCCGGGTGACTTCGTCGTGGCGCGCAACGGCGAGCACGAGGCCACATTCAAAAAGTACCGACCACGCGGCGTGGACGAGCAGGGCAGGGAAGTGTTCGAGCTCGTGCCACTGAACCCGGACTACCCGACCATCCGGAGCGACCGCCAGCATGTGCAGCTGATCGGGGTAATGGTCGAGCATCGGCGGTATAGAAGGAAGAAGTAGGGACGTGTTGCTACCAAAACGTGGTGGATCGCGGTAAAAGTAACGAAAGTTCAAGGAGGAAACCATTTATGAGCCGACGACAGTTTCGTGCGGTAACCCAGGCCCCTTTGGATTCTTTGTTGCTGGACACGGCAAATCCCCGCATTCGCTCGGCCAAGACGCAACAGGAATGCATCGACCGTGTAATGCGTAAGCAGACGCAGATGATGAATCTGATTAAGAGCATTGCGCAAGATGGTTTGGGTACGATGCCCATCCTCCTGTATCGGCCAGACCCAAATCGAGAAGAATGGATCGTGAAGGATGGCAACCGGCGGGTAACGGCATTGAAGCTGCTCAATGATCCTTCAAAGTGTTCGAATTCAGGGCTGCAAGCTCAGATCGAAGTCATAAGAAAGCGCCACACGGAGAACATCCCAACCGCGGTGGACTGTCTTGAGAGTGCTGACCCGGAGGTTTTGGCGCGGGAAATTTTGGCTAGGCACGGTGGCGCGATGGACGGAGTAGGGCAGCTGGCCTGGGATCCATACCTACGCACTGTGTTCCAGCTTTCGGCGAAAATGGCTGCGGATAACAAGCGCGCCGGGCAATACTTGCTTTGGGCCGAGAGCAACGGGATACCAGTAGAGGACGACTTCCCGGTTACCAGCCTTACCCGGTTCTTCAGCGAGGCCAACCTGAAGCGACTCGGTTTCGACGTTCAAGACGACCAGCTTGTACCGAACCTTCCAGAAGAAACGGTAACGCGCATGGTCCTAAAGGTTGTCACTGACTTTGGCGTCAACCGGAAGAATGTTAGCGACGTCTTCACGGCGGATCTCGCCACACAATACATCGACCAGGTTCGCGAAGCGGCCGGTGAATCAGGGGAGACGGCCTCACCACCAAACCCCGAGCCAGATAACGATAAGCCGGAGGCCGACCCTCCAGCATCGCCAGACCCTGAAGACCGTTCTGGGCCCACCGGTGGCGCAGAAGATAGTCCAGGCGCCCCTGCGCCCCGTCCGCCTAAAGGCGGCCGCCCGCCGAGCAAGCCAACGTGGGACAGGAACAAACTGTTCTGGCGAGGTTCACCGGCTCCTTCGGTTCCCAACACCGAAAAAAAGGCGAGGCAAATTCTCTTTGAAATCGGCAGAATACCGAAGACACAAGACATGCCGTTGGCCTGCGCGATGTTGATGCGCGCCTTGTTGGAGGCGACGCTCAACGACTATATGGCGCGGCACTCGCTGAAAGAAAAAGGCAGCTTGGCGCGAAATACAACGGCTGTTGCGGATTCTCTTTTCAATGCGAAGGTGATCGACAAATCGTTGATGGAAGTAGTTAAGGCTTACGCAATAACGGACAAGACTCAGATCTCGCTGTTCAATATCGATACGATACAAAAGTACATTCATCGGGATACTCACCTGCCTGACTACACAACTTTGCACACGGTATGGGACGAAATAGGCGGATTCGTCCGGGCATGCTGGGCGCACCGTTAGGCTGGCCAAGTACAGGCAGCCAGCGTATCATGAGGCCCGGAGGAACGAATCCTAATGTATTTCAACACCCCTCTTCGGTATCCCGGTGGTAAGGGAAAGCTTACCGACTACATCAAGCTCCTGTTCGTGCAGAACGACCTGATTGGCGGTGAGTACTGCGAGCCATACGCCGGCGGCGCTGGCATCGCGATCAATCTGCTCTTAGACGGCTACGCTTCCACTATTCATCTGAACGACCTCAACCGAGGGGTCTACTCATTCTGGCGATCAATTCTCAGTCAGCCCGATGAGTTCTGTGCGCGCATTGAACGTGTGCCCGTGGACATGGATGAGTGGCATCGACAACGTGAAGTCGCGTTCGACGACGCGAGTTCTGAATTCGACATGGGCTTCGCCACGTTCTTCCTGAACCGTTGCAACCGGTCGGGAATCATCAAGGGCGGTGTAGTCGGAGGGAAGGATCAAGCAGGACCGTGGAAGCTCGATGCTCGCTTTAAGAAGCAGGAGCTGATCAGTCGAATCGAAAGGATCGCACTGAAGAGTGACCAAATCCATGTTTACAACCGCGATGCGGCGGCGCTTATCACCGATGTACTTCCGAATTTGTCGGAAAACACGTTGGTGTACCTGGATCCACCCTACTACGTGAAGGGCTCGGGCTTGTACCAAAATTTTTACAAGCACGAAGATCACGAGCGCATCGCTGAACTCGTAAAAACGAAGATCTCTTTGCCCTGGCTTGTCTCATATGACCATGCCCCGGAGATCGTCTCCATGTACGCGGGGTGTCGCACTATCACCTATGGGATTAACTACAGTGCGCAGAACCGGTACAAGGGAGCGGAAGTCATGTTTTTCAGCCCCAAGTTGGAAATCCCTGATGTCGCAAATCCTGCGAAGGTGACCGCGGCATAGTCGTATCGCCTAGCGACATTCCTCAGCGAGCCCACCCACGCGGTGGGCTTTTTTGCGTCCGCCATTACAAATGTGCTTGTAATGATACAAAGGTATGTGTAGAATCGTTTGTAAGTCACAAGCCGTGATTACAAACCGATCTGTACGGAGCCTGCCATGTCCCTCGAACAAGCCCTCGCCGAAAACACCGCCGCACTGCGCGAACTGATCGCGACCCTGAAGCCCTGCAACGCTGCCAGCACGGCAACTGCGGAGGTCGTGCAAGCCACCGCCCCAAAGCCCGAAACCAAGGCGGCCCCCGCATCGGAGCCGACCCAGACTGCATCCGCCAGCTCGGCCAGTTCCTCGACCGAATCGACGCAAGCCGCCGCCACCGGTGTCGAGTACGTGCAAATCCAGAAGCTGGTGCCGCAGATCGCGAAAACGCCTGAAGGTACCGAGAAGGTCGTGGCCCTCTTTGGCCGCTATGGTGTCAAGCGAGGACCGGAACTCAAGCCAGAGCAGTACGACGCCTTCTACGCAGACCTGCTGAAGGTTCAGTCAGGCGAACTCGATCCGCGCACCGCTGAGGTTTGACATGGCTGACCACGCCATCCTTTCGCCCTCGAAGGCCGACCGCTGGTCGGTCTGTCCCGGCTCGGTATACCTCGAGAAGTTCGAGCCGAACACAACGAGCAGTTACGCAGAAGAGGGGACTGCCGCCCATGCACTGGCCGAGGCCTGTTTGCGTGGTGAGGCCCAGGCCAGTGAGTACGTCGGCCTGCAGCTCATGGCCACCGGCTCCTTTGTCTGCACCGACGACATGGCGGAAGAAGTTCAGAAATATCTGGACTATGTCCGCCACGCTGCCGCCGGCGCCGAACTCTTTATCGAAGAGCAGTACGACATCAGCCACATCGTGCCGGAGTGCTTCGGCACGAGCGACGCAACCATCATCCACCCGGACGGTGAGCTGCACGTCGTCGATCTGAAGTTCGGCATGGGCGTCGAAGTGTCCGCCGTGCGCAACCTGCAGATGGTGCTGTACGCCCTGGGCGCCATCGAGCGGTTCAGTCTTACGCACGACATCCAGTCGGTGCGCATGACCGTGCATCAGCCCCGGATCAACAACGTTTCTGAATGGGCGACCACACTCGACGAACTCTACGAAATCGGGGCAACGCTACAGGCCGCTGGCCAACGTGCCATCACCTTTCACTACGACGCGGTACCGAGCTCAGACGACTTCACGCCCGATGAGAAGGCATGCCGGTTCTGTCCGGCCAAGGGCAAATGTGAAGCGCTGGCCAAGTTCGCCATCACCACGTTGGCCGACGATTTCGTCGACCTGGACACCGTTGAAGAAAAACTGCCCGCCATTGTCGACGCGGCCACCGAGCGCATCGGTGCCATCGATAACGACGCCCTTGGGCGGCTCATGCAACACATGGACCTCATCGAAGGTTGGGCGAAGGCAGTGCGCGCGCGGGTCGAAGCCGAACTGTTAGCAGGCCGCGCGGTCTTTGGCCACAAGCTGGTGGAGGGACGCAAGGGACGCCGCGGTTGGGTGGACGAAGCCGACGCTGAAGCCACGCTGAAGGCTATGCGAATCAAGCGCGACCAGATGTACGACTTCAAGGTCATTTCGCCCACCACAGCAGAGAAGCTCTTCAAGGATTCGCCCCGCAAGTGGGACCGCATCCGCGACCTCATCACTCAGCCCAACGGTAAGCCTTCCGTTGCACCACTGGACGATCCGCGTCCAGCGCTCGTCATCGCGCCGGAAAACGACTTCGATGACCTCACCCAAACCGCCACCGACCTTGTTTGACCCAGGAGCTACACCATGAAAGTGAAACTGCAAAACGTCCGACTGTCCTTTCCCGATCTGTTTGAAGCTAAGCAGTTCGAAGGGCAGGGCCCGTTCAACTACCGCGCCTCGTTCCTGTTCACTCCGGATTCGCAGGCAAAGAAAGATATCGACGCCGCCATCAAGGCTGTTGCCGCGGAGAAGTGGGGTAAGAAGGCCGATGCTCTCCTGGAAGGCATTCTGCCCAACTCCCAAAAGTGCTGCCTTGTGGATGGCAATACAAAAGAATACGACGGCTACGAAGGCATGTTCGCGCTGTCTGCTTCGCGCAACCAGGAAAAGGGCCGCCCGCTCATTATCGATCGTGACAAAACTCCGCTTGGCCAAGCCGATGGCAAACCCTACGCCGGCTGCTACGTGAATGCCACGGTCGAGATCTGGGCTCAAGACAACAACTACGGCAAGGGCATCCGGGCCAACTTGCTGGCCGTGCAGTTCGCGCGCGATGGCGATGCCTTCGCCGGTGGCAGCGTCGGCTCCGAAGAAGACTTTGACGATTTGAGCGCTGACGCGGATTCCGCCGACAGCCTCGTATAGGACCCGAGCGGGAACCCTCACACCTCCACTTGGACAGGCTGGGTATGGGCCACCTGGCACACAGGCTCTTATCACCAGCTGCTGCCGCCCGCGACACGTCTTGTACGGCGGCAACTGGTGCAAAAGCGGCGAGGGTTCGCAAGTTGGCAAGCCGCAAATTCGAGCAACGGCCCGCCCCCTTTTCTTCCGAGGTGAACGACATGAAAGATGTGACGTGGAACGAGTTTTACCAGTGGGCGCGCGAAGCGGGGTTCTCGCCGCGCTTCCTTTCGCGCTGGGATACCGACTGCCTCGCGCTGCAAAGCATCTTCCTTCAGCAGCTGCCACAGGGAGCGCACTGACATGGCACTGCGCATCCTATCCGACGCCGAACTCGAGCGCCGCCTGCACACCGATCGCGACAACCTTCAGTTGATCCTCGAAGCCGCCCGGCGGTTTCCCCGCACCGCTGAACGTGCTGACGAGGCGGACGCCGCCGAAAGCGCGCATGAGGCCGCCGAAGACGAAGTCGAGGAACTGAAGGCTGAAATCGAGACGTTGAAAGATGAACTGAAAGAGGCCGAAGAGCGCGCCAGCGACCTGCAGAAGGAACTGGACGAACTCGCGGATACCTACGCGCCCGTTCGTGCCGAGCTGGCGGAAGCGCAAGCCGAAGTTGCGCGCCTGAACACCGTGCTGGAGCTCGTCGCAGATGCGTAAGCTCTTCTTTGATCTGGAGACATACAGCCAAGTGCCCATCAAGCATGGCACCCACGCATACGCCGAACAAGCCGAGGTGCTGCTGTTTGCTTACGCGATCGACGACGGCCCCGTGAAAGTGTGGAGCCCCGTCGAGGAACCCGGTCTGCTGGCGCCGAAGGAACTGCGCCAGGCGGCCGAGGATCCGCAAGTGCAGTGGTGGGGCCATAACGCGAACCAGTTCGACTGGACGATCCTGAAGCATGCAATGCCGGCGCTAGCCGAACTTGTCGGCCCAGAACGTCGCTTCGACACCATGGTGCAGGCCTATGCTCACGGCCTGCCTGGTGGTCTCGATCTGCTGTGCGACATCTTCGGCTTGGAACAGGACCAGCGCAAGCTGAAGATCGGCAAGACGCTGGTACGTCTCTTCTGCATTCCGCCAGCAAAGAACTTGGTGCGCGGACGGGCAACGCACGAGACGCACCCGTTGGAGTGGAAGCAATTCAAGGACTACGCGACCAGTGACATCGTGTCGATGCGCATCGTGCATCAGCGCATGCCCCAGTGGAACTACCCGCGAAATGGGATCGAGTTGGCGTTGAACCAGCTGGACCAGCGGATCAACGACCGCGGCGTGCAGGTTGATGTAGGCCTTGCCGAGGCGGCCATCGATGCGATCGCCGCCGCACAGGCACAGCTGACCGAGCGCACACAGGCTCTAACCGACGGTGATGTCACCAACGCGACCCAACGTGATCGCATGCTCGCTCACCTGCTGGAGTCCTACGGCGTCCAGCTGCCCGACCTGCGTAAGTCCACACTGGAGCGCCGCGTCAACGATCCCGAGCTGCCGGCAGGTCTACGCGAGCTATTGGCCGTGCGCCTGCAGGCCAGTACCACCAGCACGGCGAAGTATCAGACGCTGCTGCGCGGAGTGAGCGCCGACGGGCGGCTACGCGGCATCCTGCAGTTCTGTGGTGCTGCGCGCACCGGGCGCTGGGCGGGGCGATTATTCCAACCCCAGAACCTGCCGCGCCCGACGCACGAACAGGATGAGATCGACGCCGGCATCGAGGCCATCAAGACCGGCACTGTCGATCTGCTGTTCGACAACGTGATGGCGATCACGTCCAGCACCATCCGGGGCGCCATCGTGGCGCCTGCAGGAAAGAAGCTCGTGATTGCCGACCTGTCGAACATCGAAGGGCGTGTGCTGGCGTGGCTGGCCGGCGAAAGCTGGAAGTTGCGTGCATTCCGTGAGTTCGACGCCGGCAACGGCCCGGACCTCTACAAGCTGGCCTACGCCAAGTCGTTCGGCGTCGCTCCCGACCAGGTCGACAAAGAGCAGCGCCAAGTCGGCAAGGTGCAGGAACTCGCGCTCGGGTACGAGGGCGGGGTAGGGGCCTTTCTGACGTTTGCCGCCGCCTACGGCATCGACCTGGAAGAAATGGGGGAGCAAGCCTACGACACGCTGCCCGCCGACCTGAAGGAAGAAGCGGCGCGGTTCTTTGCCTGGTGTCACGAGCAGAAGCGCAGCACGTTCGGCCTTACGGAGCGGGCCTTTGTCGTGTGCGACACATTCAAGCGCTCATGGCGCCGTGCGCACCCCATGGTTGCGAGCCTTTGGCGCGAGCTCGGCGACGCGGTCGTATCTGCCGTGTTCCAGCCGGGCACCACTTTCACCGTGCGAAAGCTGAAGGTTCGCCGTGACGGCAATTGGTTGCGCATCGGCCTGCCTTCGGGTCGGAACCTCTGCTACCCGTCCCCGCGAGTGGACGACGGCAAGTTTAGCTACATGGGCATGGACCAGTACACGAAGAAGTGGCAGCGGATCCATTCGTACGGCGGCAAGCTCGTTGAGAACGTCACCCAGGCAGCCGCCCGGGACGTTCTCGCCGCGGCCATGCCCGCGTGCGAACGGGAAGGCTACGCCATTGTGCTGACGGTGCACGACGAACTGATCACCGAAGCGCCTGACACCCCCGAATACAACGATGCCCGTCTGGCTGAGCTCATGAGCACGCAGCCGGAGTGGGCGGCCGATCTGCCGCTGGCGGCTGCCGGCTTTGAAACCTACCGCTATAGGAAAGACTGACCATGGATCGCCTGCGTGCTTTCAGAAAATTCATCAAGTTCTATCGCAGCCTCGGCTTCTCCCGCTACGAATCCATGCGTCGCGCATGGGGGATGGCCAAGTATGCGTGAGAGCCGGATCGAAACGCGCCTCGTGCGCCGCATCCGCGAGCTCGGTGGCATTGCGTACAAGTTCACGAGCCCGGCGCGACGCAGCGTTCCCGACCGGCTTTGCATCCTGCCCGAGGGCGTGAGCTTCTTCGTTGAATGCAAGCGCCCGGACGAAAAGCCGACCGAGGCGCAGGAGCGCGAACACTCCCGGCTGCGCGCGCTCGGGCATCGCGTCTACGTCGTCGACAGCTACGCACTCGTGGACTCACTTACCGAATCGTTTCAACGGAGGCCTGCATGACTCGCGATGAGTTCGTCGCCGTGATGCTGATCAGCTCCGGCTTCGCCCTGGGCGTCGCTGCCCTGCGTCTGTGGTTTCAATACTAAGGAGACACCCACATGTGGTTTAAGAATCTTCGCGTCTATCGACTAGCGCCCAACTGGGCGTACGGCAGCCTCGGCCTGCAATCATCCCTTGAGCGTTTGCAATTCACACCGGCCGGCGCGTGCGACATGACGGCGTTCGGTTGGGTGCCGCCGCGCCCGGACACCGGGCTGGTGTACGCGCAAGACGACCAGCTGCTTATTGCTCTCCGAATCGAAAAGAAGCTGCTGCCGGCCAGCGTCGTGGATCAGTTCGCACGTGCGAAAGCGCGGGAGATCGAGGAGCACCAGGGGTACAAGCCCGGCCGCAAACAGATGAAAGAGATCAAGGAACAGGTCACCGACGAGCTTCTGCCCAAGGCGTTCAGTTCCTACCGCGACACACGCGTCTGGATCGACACACGAAACCGGTGGCTTGTAGTTGATACGGCGTCCAGTGCGGTTGCCGACGCCGTACTAGGCGCCGTGGCGAAGGTGCTGGACCCGTTCCCCATTGCACCGCTTTACACGGAATACTCACCAGCGGTCGCGATGACGAACTGGCTAGTCTGGGATGAACCGCCCACGAACTTCAGTATCGATCAGGACACCGAGCTGCAGTCGAACCGTGAGAGCGCGGCAAAGGTCCGGTATCAGCGGCTGTGCGTTGATCTGGACGACATACGAAAGCACGTTGAAGCAGGGCGCACGTGCACTCGTCTGGCGCTTACCTGGGCTGACCGCGTGTCCTTCGTACTGACCGATGGTTTGGAGGTGCGCCGTATAGCACCGCTGGACGTCCTGCAGCAGGGGCGCCAAATGGCGGAGACGGAAGCTGATCAGTTCGATTCGGACTTTGCCCTCATGACGGGCGAATTGAGCCGGTTGCTGGGTGATTTGGTGGAAGCCTTGGGCGGCGAGAAGGAAACGACGCAGTGAAAGATCGCCGCCCCTTCACGCCGCGCCCTTACCAGTCGCTGATCATCGATGCCATCGTCGACAACCTGCGGTTCGCCGTGTGGGCCGGCATGGGCACTGGCAAGACGGTGAGCACGCTCACCGCCATCAGCATTATCCAGATGGTGGAAGAGGGCGCGGCGCTGGTTTGCGCACCCTTGCGCGTCGCCCAGTCGACCTGGCCGGACGAAGCCCAGAAATGGGAGCACCTGGCAGGCGTCACCGTGACGCCTATCGTCGGTACGCAGACTGAGCGGCGGAACGCACTGCTGGACGCGTACCGCACACGCTCGGGCGTCTTCACGATCAACTACGAGAACATCCCCTGGTTGATCGAAGAAGCCAAGTTGATGGGCAAAGCCTTGCCGTTCACCATGATCGTGGCCGACGAGTCCACGAAGCTGAAAGGTTTTCGCGGTACCGAGCAGGTGAGCAGCACCGGCAAAGAGTTCGTGCGCAAGGGCGGCTCCGAACGTGCGAGCGCCTTGGCCAAGCTTACCTTCAAACAGGGCATCCGTTTTGTGGAACTCACGGGCACCCCGAGCCCGAACGGCCTGCAGGACTTGTGGGGGCAGATGTGGTTCATCGACAAGGGCAAGCGCCTGGGCCGGTCGTTCAAAGCCTTCACGCAGCGTTGGTTCCGCACCGGGTACACCGGCTACGGCATCGAGCCGCTGCCCACCGCACAGGCCGAGATCCAGGCCGCCGTGCGCGACGTCTGTCTGACGATCGATGCGAAAGACTGGTTCGACTTGAAGGACCCTATCGTCAATACCATTTACGTGGACCTGCCGCCCGCCGCGCGCAAGCTATACGCAGCGATGGAAGCCGATATGTTCATGGAGATCGCCGCCGACCCAGTCGAAGCGGCCAACGCCGCCGACCGCACCATGAAGTGCCTGCAGCTGGCCAATGGCGCCGTGTATGTCGGCGAGGACGATCAGCGGCGCTGGGAGCCCGTGCATGACGTGAAGCTGCAGGCGTTGCAGGAAGTGGTGGAGGAGGCCGCAGGCATGCCGGTGTTGGTGGCCTATCACTTCAAGTCCGACCTCGCGCGCCTGCTCCAGGCTTTTCCGAAAACGGGGCGCCATCTTGATCAGGATCCACAGACCATCCGCGACTGGAACGCGGGCAAGATCCGCGTGCTCTTCGCCCACCCCGCCAGCGCCGGTCACGGCCTGTCGCTGCAGGACGGCGGCAACATCCTGGTGTTCTTCGGCCACAACTGGAACCTTGAAGAGTTCCAGCAAATGATCGAGCGCATTGGGCCCACGCGGCAGATGCAAGCCGGCCACGACCGGCCAGTGTTTATCCATCACATCGTTGCGCGCGATACGGTCGACGAGATCGTCATGGCGCGCCGCGAATCCAAGCGCGAAGTTCAAGACCTTCTGCTGGAATACATGAAAACGAAGGAAGCCTGACATGGCCAACGCAGCGACCATGCTCTATTTGAAATACGACCGCGTGCGGCTCACGGTGGAAGAGGTGGCGCACGAGCTGGGCATCAAGCCTGGTACCGTGCGCAACCAGATTAGCGAGGGCTCTTTCCCGGTGCCTTCCTATGTCGAGGGCCGCAACCGGTTCATCGATGTGCGAGCGCTTGGTCAATACCTCGACGAGCGCCACACTGAAGCATTAGCCAGCCTTGCGTAACGGCACCACCTTGTTGTGCAGGCTGGCCGGCTCGATCTGCGTGTAGCGCTTGAGCTGGCGCCAGTCCTTATGGCCTGACACCGCGGCCACTTCTGGGATCTGCCACCCGGCCTCAAAAAGCGCACTGATGGCTTCGTGCCGCATGTCATGCAGGTGCAGATCTTCAATTCCCAGTTCCTGACAGATCTCCGTGAACCGGTTGCTGATCGTCACCGGTGCGTAGGGGAAAATGCGGCCGTTCACTTCCTTTTTGGGCTGCGCCTGGATGATGTCCCAAGCCGCGCCGATCAGTGGGATCTCCTGGTGGTTCCCTTCCTTCTCCGTAGGGTGCTTGCGGTCGCGGATCACCACGGTGCGCCGCGTCTCGTCCAAATCCAGCCACCGGATGCGGCAAATCTCACCCCGGCGCATGCCGGTGATAATGGCAATGCTGAGAATGTCGCGCAGGTGTTTGAGCCGCGGGCGTTCAGCCAGCGCCTCGAAGATGGCATTAAGCTCGGCCGCTGTAGGGCGCCGGTCTCGGGCCTTTCCGCTCCCGATCAGGCCATAGTGGCGCAGGGTTGGGCGGGCGTCGCCCACCACGTCGCCGATTCGCAAGTTGAGCAGGCTCTTGGTGTGTCGCAGCACGGTACCCAACTGTGTGATCTCCATGTTGGCGGTGGCAGGCGTGATCGTCTTCAACCGGCGCTCGCAGTATTTGACCAGGTGGTCTGTCTGGAGGTTCTCAACACGCACCGGGCCCAAGCCGAACTCGTCGCTTGCCAGGTTGTTCAGCATATAGTGGGTGTTGGAGGTCTTGCCGATGGGCTTGCCTGCAGCCTCTTTCTGCTGGCGGTATTTTTCGATGAGCTGTGCGACCGTAAGCTTTGTAGTAACGGCACTGCTATTCTCGATTTCGGTCGCCCAACGTACAGCTTCCGCTTTCGTCGCGAACGTCTTGCTGGTAGACTTTTGCCCTGCTTTGCGGACTTGGGCTCGCCAGCGCGACCCGATCTTTATAATTGAGGCCATGGCTCCGGCTGCTGTAGCAGTTTTGTAGCAGTTAGAAGTGAGAACCAAGTATAAGCGATGACATAGAATGATATCGCCGCGAGGTTCCCAAAAGCCTTGAAGCCCAATGTTTATGCGGCAAAGCCAGTAATCATGCGGGTTGGGCTATACTCCACGAAATCCGTATTGTCTCCGTAGTTAA
>Ga0065721_10049373_pt1 | contig 35906 bp, 29 predicted proteins | sample Mesricmetagenome_FD_59108 | JGI IMG/M metagenome (GOLD analysis project Ga0065721, IMG submission 59108) | Mesophilic microbial community from rice straw/compost enrichment Sample: eDNA_1 v2 (version 2) | ecosystem: Engineered > Solid waste > Grass > Composting > Bioreactor | place: USA: Davis... | reverse complement strand
TCTCTGCGGGAACCGCTAACCAGCTCATGGCATCAGTGCCTTCAGCAGGTCTGCCATCCAAATCGGCGAATAATGCTCCGGCACCGTTATCCGCGCACCGCGAAACTCCACTTTCACACCGGCTGTAAGTTGGCTCTGCTGATTCAGAGAATCCGTTGGTAGCTTGATAAAGCCGTTGTCAGGGGAAGTCATCTCCGGCTTCTGAGCGCTGTACTTACGTTTAATCTGACTGAAGTAATCCGCACTAATGCCTCTCCTGTGACAGAATTGCTCGGCGGACTGCCCTGACTGCAGCTGCTTATCGATCAACGCCTGCCATTGTTTTGCTGTTCTTCTCATAAGGGATTTCCTATTAAAAAGAAATCACCATAGGGCGCTGCAAATAATATCGCTAGGTGGGGTTGGCCGGACGCTTACGATATTATGGGGTAAGAATACGTTTGCTCACTGGTTGTTCTACATTTTTCCTGGGTTTAGGTTGTTAGAGTTTATTGTAGGTATGCTTCTTTTTAAAATATGGAAGAATGGGTTTCGCCTGCCTGAATGGCTAATTGCTCCTACATATGTAATGCTTTTTGCGGCTATGTATTTTGCCAGGGATGTGCCGGAAGCATTCAGAATGTCGCTATTTTTTTCCCTTTTATCGCATTATTTTTCTATGCGCATTTGACAGAGAGGGGTGTTGTTGTTCGATTTTTTTTCGACCAGGGCCATGGTGCTGTTAGGCAATTCGTCGTTCGCTTTTTACCTTATACATCAGCCATTGATTGGGGTTTGTAAGCGATTTGCTGTTTCTTATGGTTTGCCAGATTTTTTGTTTTCGCTTTTTGCTTGCGTAATGATTACGCTGCTTTCTATAGCTGTATATATTGTCTTTGAGCGCGGGTCTGAGGCGTTCTTGAAGGGATTAATAAATAGAAAAATTCGATAGTTCAGATGTGGATGGCCTGTATCTTTGCCTGCGAATAATCCATGGTGGCTTCATATTGTCAGGAATGAAAAAGGCGATATCACAGCAATGATCTTGCCCGCCAATTCCGGACGTGTACTTAAGTGGCTCGATTCAAAACTCTTCTTTGCGATCGCCTGAAAACCTTGCCATTTCACACTTCTCAAGCCGCCCAATCTGGTGAAAGCAGGGGGTGACAACTATCCTGCCAGAGTGGGCCACTTAAATTGCTCGATGAGCCTGCGCCAGAAAGCGGCGCAGAACCCTCAATCAATTTAAGCGGTTTCATATTAATCGGCTGTTGGTCAAAAAGATTCAGGAATTTATCCAGGCGGCCTTCAAAATGAATAGCCATTTGGGATAGTGGCCAGATACATTTTTATTTTAATATCGTTATGCCCCTCAATATTTCCTCGGATTTTTCTCGGGAGAACCCCGGCGTATCCAAGAGCTGGGCAATGCCTACAGAGTGGGTAATCGAATCTCGATATATGGTGTATTCTATATCCCAATACTGATCGCCATTGGATGCTTCAATGGTCATTTCCGATTTTAATGCGGGAATTCCTTTGAAATCTGATTTTTTAATGCTGGATGAGTGCATTTTAACGTTCCCAGCGTTGTATAGTTCTCTCCTGTTTTTTATATGGTTGGACGTTAACATCTCTAACTCTTTGCCAGAAAGTTTTTCAAATTTAGATGCAGAGATGTCTGCGGGAGTTGTAACAATTCTCAGAAGAAACAATTCTTCATCGGTGTGTTTTTGGGCAGCAAATTTAACATTAGTTTGTTCATTTGATGCGCTGCTTATGGGTTCTTCCACCTCGTACAGGCGTCGAATAGGGTCGGATTTTTCCTGGACAAGCCATCCACTTGATAAATCCAGTTGGTAGGCCCCATCCAGTCTAAAAGATTCTGGGTCACGCGAGGGTATTTTAAACCACATCTCATAGAAGTCTCGCTGCCGCTGGGAGTAGCAGCTGCTTTTTGCTTCGTTGGTGATGTTTTCACCGGAGCATTTCTGAAGGTCGGATTCTGCACGTGCTCTTTTATGAATTATCCTTGCCAAATTTGTCGCTTGATAAGACTGATACACGCATTCCTTTCTGTTCTTGTCTTGGTTCTCCGCGGGTGTTGCGTTTATGCAGCGCTCGTAAAGTACGTCCTTATATTCATCCAGAACGGTTGGGGTAGAGTTGCAGCTGCAAAAAAGTAGTGTCGAGAGCGCGATGAGAGGTTTTTTCATATTTGCCTTTGTTTTTTTAAATTGGAAAAATAGTTATGGCTTTGGCTATGCTGTGGCTACCTGCTATCTCACTTTCTAGCTGAGATCTAAAAGCAGGGAAAATATTGCAGAATCCTTGAGGGCTAATGCGAAGGTTTTTCGATTATATAGGATGTTTCGGAAAAGTCGAAGCACCCTGGGTTCATTTTTGCGGGAAGTGCTCAGTCGGTTTCTCGAAAAGTCACCGCTACTGTGCGGTTCTCTCGAATCGGTGCTGTGATATAGATGTTGTCATGCAACGTGCCGCCACATCCCTCAACTCTTTCCACTTTGGGTGTTAGAGTCAGCTCAAAGTAATGCCAATGTGCTCGTAGTCCATAGAATATTCGACATATCCTTCTCCTTTAGCCGTAATCGACATCTTCGCAGGGGACTTATTAATCAGCCAAAATTCTGTTCCCGGAATACAGCTGGAATCTTCAGTGTACTTGCACACCAGAATCCCATCCTCGTTTTGCGCAATCAGATTCAAGTGGACTAAGGCTGAAAACCAGCCGTCTGCTGAGACTGTGGTTAATGTTGAGACTGGGGCTGACATTGAGATTGTGGTGCTTTCGCGATATTTTCGGTCCTGTCATCGGCTTCTTCGTCTGTCATTTTCCTGTGGGCAACCTTCATGACGGTAGGGTGGACGATGTGTTGATCAATACGCGCTCTCGCAATGCGAGAGCGGAGCTGATCTGCGGTCAATGGCTGCAAAAATAAAAAGGCGGCCTCTCGGCCGCCTTTCTCAATTGTTAATAAGCAAGTGACCTTACTTCAAATAATCCTTGATCGCGTTATACCAAGTCTGGCCAATAAACCGATAACCCGTATCGTTGGGGTGGAGGTTGTCTCCTCCCAGTCCATTTGATGGGAAGCCCTTGTACTGGTCTACCAGAATGACATTGAAACCCTGGTTGATACGCTCCTGCACAACGCCTGGGATCACCGCGACATAGGAATCCGCCCACTGTCTTGCGTAGTCGTGGCGTGGGGTGATCACGGCAACGGCCAGCAGGGCGTTGGGTTTGGCATTGATGATCTTATCGATCAACGCACCCAGTCTTTGCGCCATAACCTGCGGGCCATTGTTGTTTTCTTCCACCCAGGAATCGTTGGTTCCGATCATCAGCAGAATAATGTTGGGATCGCCGTTAAGAGCCGGATTCGGCACTACGCCGGCAAGCTGGTTGATGGAGTATCCGCTGTAGCCTTCGTGGTTGCGGGGGAAGCTCTTGCCTTCCACTGTGGTGGGACCATTGGCCTTGCTGCCGACAAATGTGATGTTTTTATTATTCAACACCGCCTGACGGAACAATTCGACCCGGTAACCGCCGCCGTTGCTGCCTATACCATCGGTAATGGAATCGCCGAGCGGCAGAATTTTGCACGGGCCTGAATCGGGGCAAATTGGCGGGATCGGGGGCTCTTCGAAGCGGCCGCCATCGGCGGAATAAATGGCTATGCCGGACACGGTGGCGTTATCCACTTGTGTGGTGAATTGAATCGTCAGTGCGCCGTCATTCACCGGGATGTTACTGGCTCTGAGGACATAGGCGGTGTCGTGGCCGACTTCCTTGTAAATGTCCAGTCCGGTTACCAATGGCTGGCCTTCAACCGTCACGCTGAAGCTGCGGTTGCCCGCGGCTTGGTGATACATCTCCACCAAGTGCAGCTCTACGCTGTAAGTCGCTTGAGTGACTGGAATGCTGTAGGTAAAGGTGCCGTAGCGCTCAGACTGGTAAAGAGCGGGGCTGCTGGCGCCGGAGATAGGATCAGCCGTGGTATTGGGTGCGCCGCTGGAGGAAAACCGGTCTGCCTCAAAGCGTACGCCGTCCAAAGTTACGGCAGACGTTGAGCCGGCATTGATGGCATACACCAGACTACCGGTCACGTTGCCCGAGCTGGAGGAGCTACTGGAGCTCGTAGAACTACTGGAGCTGGACGAGCTGGAAGATGAGCTCGAAGAGCTGGAGCTGGAAGAAGAACTGGATGACGATGATGATGAAGACGCGCTGGAAGAACTACTGGAGGAGCCGGTAGGGGCTTGTTGAGACCCTCCGCAGGCGGCCAAAAGGGTTAACAGCGAGAGAGGAAGCAGGTGCCGGATTTTCAAGGTGAACCCTCCGAAATAGTCAGTTTTTTTATGATCGTTATGGCCCCGGGCAGGGGATATATTAGTGTTATCGTAATATGAATATGATCATCTAACTTGCCTCGGCCGTCTGAGACGCTGTGCAAAAAAATGACACAGGAACCTACCACTGCCGCCGGATCTGGCTGGTTGAAGCAATACCTCGTTCCCGCAGCACCACTTGAATTCCCCCTGCCGCGCTCCCATCCATAGCACCAATGCCTCTCCGGCTTAGTCTTTCGAGCTCTGAATGTAGGGCCCGGTCCCATGAGGTATGGCGGTCCGCCGCGGCATAGTGGGCCTTTCTCTCGAAAATACAGGTACTTAGATCATGTCACGACGACGTATCGACCAGCTTGCGGCCCGCATGGGTTTGCTGGTGAGCGAGATGCATAGACTGCACTTCCGTTTTGTGCAGCAGGAGCGGCGCGGGTGGCAACCCTTGGTGAACGTTTATCGCTATACCACCCACTATGAACTTTGTGTGGAGTTGGCAGGTGTGGCACCGGGGGATGTGGAGATCAATGCCGGCGGTCGGCTGGTGCTGATCTCAGGCGTGCGGCGCTGGCCGGATCTGCGGTGTCAGCGCACCGGCAGTCAGTGCCGGCGCACCACACTGATGGAGATAGAGGAAGGGGAGTTCTGGCGGGAGATCGAGCTGCCGGAGGAAATCGACGGTCGGACCGTTGAATTGAGTGCGCAGCAAGGTTTGCTCTGGATCCGTCTTCAACTGAAATAGGGGGCTCATGTGTCGAATCAATTTCTTACAGCCGATTCCGCCGAAGGCCAGAGCACACAGGGTGAGGCCAGAGGCAAAACCCGCAGTATTCCGGTAGATGAAAGCGCGACCTATTTGCTGCTGCCAACCAAAGAGCTGGTGATCTTTCCCGGCATGGTGATCACTTTGCCGGTGGAAAATGCCGCAATCAATTCCGCAATCGAGGAGTTGCTGCCCAGCAAGCGCCAGATCGTGGTGTGCGCGCTCAAAAATACTGAGATAGAAGGGGGCGGCATTGGCCCGGGCGACTTCCATAAAGTGGGTACCATAGGCCGCATTGTGCAGATGATGCGCCGTGGGGATGTGCTGGTGTTGGCATTCGAAGCCCAGGAGCGGGTACAGCTGGAACAGGTGCTGCAGAAAGACGACGTGCTGCAGGTCCGGGTGAAACATTTGCCGTCCAGTGCGCCACCGTCGGAGGACCAGTATTGGCAGGCGGCGGTGCGCAATCTGCGCGAATCCGCTTTGCGTTTGGTGCGCAGTTCCGATTCCATATCCAAAGAGGTGGAACCCGTGGTGGAGAATTTCTCCATTGGCAATACGGGAATGCTCACCGATTTTCTGGCGGCCAATCTGGCGCTGGCATTCGAACAGAAGCAGGCGCTGCTGGAGGAAACCCAGGTGGTGCGCCGTGTGGACCGCTTGCAGAAATACCTGAATGAGCAATTGCACATCACCGATCTGCAGGCGAAATTGCGCGAGGATGTGAAAACTGAATTTACCGAGGCGCAACGTCGGGCGTTTTTGCGCGAGCAGCTGCGCGCAATTCAGAAGGAATTGGGCGAGGACGATGGCACGGATTCCAAGATTGCCGAACTGGAAGCCCGCCTCGCGGATGCGCAATTGCCGGAAGCTGCGCAAAAGCAGACAGAGCGCGAGTTGCGTCGCCTGCAACAGCTGTCTCCGTCCAGTCCGGAATATTCCGTAATTGTGGATTATCTGGAGACCATCGCCAGTTTGCCCTGGTCGAAAATGAGCAAGGATCAACTGGATTTGAAACGCGCGCAGGAAGTGCTCGATCGCGATCATTACGGTATAGAAAAAATCAAGCGCCGTATCATCGAATATCTGGCAGTGCGTCAATTGAATCCGACCGGGCGCGGTCCGATTTTGTGTTTCCTCGGTCCTCCGGGTGTGGGTAAAACCAGCCTCGGACAATCCATCGCCACCGCTCTGGGCCGCGAATTTATTCGCATAGCCTTGGGTGGTGCGCGCGACGAGGCGGAGATCCGCGGCCACAGGCGCACTTATATAGGTGCCATGCCCGGGCGCATCATTCAGGAGCTGCGCCGCTGCGGTACGCGCAATCCGGTAATCATGTTGGATGAATTGGATAAGTTGGGCGCGGATTTTCGCGGCGACCCGGCCAGTGCGCTGCTGGAGGTGCTCGATCCACGCCAGAACAACAGCTTCGTCGATCGCTATCTGGATTTGCCGTTCGATTTGTCGCAGGTGGTGTTTATCGCCACCGCCAATATGATCGAGCCCATCCCGGCGCCTTTGCGTGATCGTATGGAAGTCATTCGACTCGCCGGGTATACACCGGATGAGAAGCGCAATATTGCCGAGCGTTATTTGATTCCGCGGCAATTACAGGAAAACGGCGTCACCCAGGAGCAGTGTGTGTGGACACCCGAGGCTCTGCAATTGGTGATCGATGGTTATACGCGGGAAGCCGGTGTGCGCAATCTGGAGCGCGAAATCGGTTCGGTGATTCGCGCAACGGCGGCGAGTATCGCGCGCGGCGATCTCACTTCCGCCACCATCGATGAAAATGCCGTGCAGGAGGCGCTGGGTCCGGTGCGCTTCACCAGCGAGAAAAAAATCCGTCAGAGCGCGCCGGGTGTGGTCAATGGCCTGGCCTATACGCCGGTGGGTGGCGAGGTGCTGCATATAGAGGCGATCCGTTATCCCGGCAAAGGCGGTTTCACCTTGACCGGGCAGCTGGGCGATGTGATGAAGGAGTCCGTCAAAGCCGCCGAAAGCCTGGTGCGCAGCCGGGCGGAGAAACTCGGCATCAATCCGGAGGATTTCGGGAAATACGATGTCCACCTGCATGTGCCCGCCGGCGCCATCCCCAAGGATGGTCCCTCCGCAGGCGTCGCCATGTTCACCGCACTGGCCTCGCTCTTTTCAGACCGGCCGGTCAATAATGAAGTGGGCATGACCGGTGAAATCACTCTGCGCGGACTGGTGTTGCCGATCGGTGGTTTGAAGGAAAAAACCCTGGCGGCATTGAATGCGGGCATCAAAACCGTGTTGATTCCGCGGCAGAACGAAAAGGACATCCCGGAATTGGCTGAGCAGGTGAAATCCGGATTGACGATCATCCCGGTGGATACAGTGGATGAGGTACTGGAGCATGCGCTGCTGAGTTCGAGTCAGGCCGGCCGCCCGCTTCATCCTCATTGAGGTGTTTTCTACTTAGGCAGTTAATGCTGCCTAAGTATTTTATTTCGCTAGTCATCCTTTCAGTTTCTTTTCCAACTTTATCAAGCGCTAGCGATGGTGGCTCTGAGGGATGCGCAGAATTGATACTAATTTACTAATTTGTTGAAAATTAGCAGATTGTTCCTGTATGACAAACGACTAATTTACTTAAAATTAGTAATATTGGATCGCGGCGCTGACTACGGCTCCATCAAGGCTTCATGCGGGTGCAGGCCCCATTGTGCCCCGCACGTATATAATGCCAGGCGATCTGACCCGGAGTTCTATGAGTGATCAATCTTCGAGCCACGCTCTATCTGCTGGCATTTCCCGTGGGGTTTATGGGCGTGGTGCAAGCGTTCTTTGCGCTCCTGTCCTGGCTGCTGTTCGAGGATGGCCAGCAGGCCCGGTTTTTTCTGCCAGCGGCTGTGATGTTGTCCTCCTCCCTGTTGTTTTTCGCGGTTTCGCACAGTTCCATTGCCAACAAGATCGGCTTCAAGGACGCATTACTTTTCGCCACTTTCACTTGGGTGATCATGGGGCTGCTGGCGGCCACGCCCATTTTTATCATCGCCGGGGTGTCGTTCACCGATGCCGTCTTTGAGGCAGTGAGTGGCTTGACCACCACCGGGGCGACAATACTGGTGGGGTTGGACGACCTGCCGAAGTCCTTTTTGTTGTATCGGCAATTCCTGCAGTGGATGGGCGGCCTGGGTGTGGTGATCTTTGTGGTGGCGGTGTTGCCCATGTTGAATGTGGGGGGCATGAAGCTGCTGAAGGCTGAAACTCCCGGGCCGGTCAAAGGTGAAAAGCTCTCCCCACGCATCGCCAGCACAGCGCATTATCTATGGTTTATCTATGTGGTGATTACGCTTGCCTGCGCCGTGTGTTATGGGTTAGCGGGTATGAGTGTTTACGATGCTATTGCCCACGCCTTCACCACGGTTTCCACTGGCGGCATGTCCACTCACGACGCCAGCCTGGGCTATTTCGACAGCCCGGCGATTCTGATGATCGCCGATGTCTTCATGCTGCTGGGGGCAATCAGTTTTGCTCTTCATTTTAAATTCATAAGGGGCTGGAGCCCGAGGGTTTACTGGCGCGACGAGGAGACGCGGGTGTTTTTGCTGACGGTTGTCGCGCTTTCGCTGCTGATCACGCTGATATTGTGGTCTGAGAAGGTCTATGACAGCCCGATAGTCGCGCTCAGTTACTCGATTTTTCACTTGATCTCCTTTGTCACCAGTACCGGTTACGGTGCCGGAAACTACACGGAGTGGCCGCAGATGGTGGCACTTATTCTGGTGGTGGCGGGGTATTTGGGAGGCTGTGCGGGTTCCACATCTGGTGGAAACAAGATCATCCGCAATATTTTGTCCGTCAAGTTGATTGCCCTGGAACTGAAGCGCCTGCTGCATCCCCGTGGCATTTTTCACGTGAAATACCAAGGAGAGCCGGTGACCGCCCCCATTCTCAGCGCCACCATTGCCTTCATGACCATTGCGGCCTTCACCAGCATTTTGGTCTGTGTGCTCTTGATGGTGACCGGGCTGGATTTCTGGACAGCCTTGACCGCTGCGGCAGCCTGCTTGAATGTTCTGGGACCGGGATTCGGCGAAGTGGGCAATAACTTCATTCCTGTGAGTGATATGGGCACCTGGATCTTGTCCTGTGCCATGATCCTGGGGCGGCTGGAATATTTCACCGTGATTGCGTTGTTCCTGCCGACCTTTTGGCGACGCTGAGCCGATCCGAATAAAACCTGTTGGAGAGAAATCTGTGCCGATTATTCGTGTTGAATTGTTGGAAGGGCGCTCGCTGGAGCAGAAGAAAGAACTGGTGGAAGTGTTGACCCGGGAAACGGCGCGCATCGCCGGATGCTCTGAGGCCTCCATCTATGTCGTCATAGAAGACGTCAAAAAAGAAAACTGGGGTGTCGCAGGCAGACTGCTATCGGATGTATAGTCTGGATCCCCGCTTTCTTTCGCCCGCCAGGGCAGGAGTCTATCCATGTCACTCAGTCTGACTGATCTGTCCTTGTTGATCCCGTTGGTGCGTCAGGAGCTTGGTGTGCTGCAGACCCTGATCAACGGACAGGACCCGCAATTGGCTCAGGACGCAGCCGATATTTCTGCCCTTTATCGCCAGACCGCCGCCAAACTCAAGGAGGACTATGAATCCCAGTGGTGGGATGGCAGCGACTTTCCGGCTTATGAGGTCCTCATCCGGGAGTTGTAATCAACTCCCTATTCTCCTTTTTTCTCCTGTTTTTTCCCGAAAATTCACGGGCTTACCTACGACTATTTCCTCGCAAGGGGACCCAGGTCTCATTGATCATGTGTTTGTGACGATATTATGTCGGATTCGTGACAAATTCATGAATGTTTCACAAAACGACAACCGTTTTTAGGGTATAAAGTCCCAAATAGAGTGAATGGCTCTATCTGCATCTGTATAAAAATCAAACACTTTGTTATCGGACTTCGGGGGTCATGATGAACAGATTTTCCCTAATCGCCATGCTGGCTTGTTTAGGCTTTTTAGGAGCCTGTGGCGGAAACAACGGCGGGGAGGCTTCGTCTTCCAGTTCCAGCAGCGCATCCAGTTCCTCTTCGTCTTCAACCAGTTCATCGAGCAGCTCCTCGTCTTCCACCTCTTCATCTTCCAGCTCTTCTTCCACTTCCGGGCCGCCGCTGGATGTGAACGTGGATTTGCCGGCGGAGATGCGAGTGAGCGCCGACGGGCAGATGTTGGAGCGCGGTGGATTCTATTCCTCCAAGTTTTACCAGGAGGATGTGTTTGAAACCGTCTACCTGGATTTTCCGCAGTCCAATTTTTGGGATCAGTTGTCAAGCAATTATCAAAGCAAAACCCCCATCGAAGCCACCTTGCGCTACAAAGACAAGGTATTCCAGCAGGTGGGCGTGAGATACCGCGGTATGACCAGTTATTCTGGCGCCAACCGCAAGAAGTCCTTCGATATAGATCTGGATTGGAAAATCGACGGTCAGGATATCAACGGCTACAACTCGTTGAAGCTGAATAACGGCTATGAAGACCCTTCCGCTATGCGCGAAGTGCTGTATTCCAATCTGGGGCGCAAAAATATTCCTTCTGCCAAGGCCAATTTCGTCCGGCTCGTGGTCAACGGTGAAAACTTCGGCGTTTATGCCAATGTGCAGAAGCTGAATAAGGATCACGTGAAAGAGTGGTTCCTGGATAAGGAGGCTACCCGTTGGCGAGCCGAGGCACCCAGTAGCGGCGGCGGTTTTGGTGGTTTCGGCGGCTTTGGTGGCTTTGGTGGCTTCGGCGGAGATTTCGGCAGCATCTTCGGCGCAGGCACATCGAGCCTGAATAACCTGGGCCAGAATGGCAGCGCCTATCAGAATGCCTACACCCTCAAGCACAGCAAAGTGAATAACCCTTGGCAGGATCTGGCCAACGCGGCCTACACCATGGGTGTGGCGTCACCGCAATATTTGGTCGAGGAATTGAGTCAATATATGGATATTGACGCTGCCCTGTGGTTTATCGCGACGGAAAATATCTTTGCTGACGACGATGGTTACATCAATAAAGGCGGGATGGATTATTACGTGTATTTCGACGTAGCCACCGGTCGCATTATACCGATCGAATATGACGGCAACTCCGCCATGCACACGCAATTTGCCACCAGCTGGCCGCCGTTGCATAAAATCAATGACAACAAATATCCGCTGATCAATATTCTGCTGAATATTCCGGAATTGCGTCAGCGATATCTGGCTCACTATCGCACAATATTGGAAGAGGCCTTTAACCCGACCATTGCACACGCCAAAATCGACCAGTACGCGCAGTTGATCAACGCCACTATGCAGTCGAACGTGGTGCGTCAGTACAGCTATCAGGAGTACCAGTCAGGCGTACAGGCACTCAAAAACTTTTTCACCACGCGCTATCAGTATCTGCAAAACCATTCTGATGTGCGTGCGCCCAATATCACCATCAGTAATGTGGAAGACTCGGTCAATGGTCAGGCTTCTGTCCGTCCCACTCATACGCAAAGTGTGGATGTAACCGCGCGTGTTACAGGTGATACCGGCATCCGCGGCGTGAATCTGTACTATGGTCCCGGTCTGATGGGGCATTTCAGCAAAGTGGCCATGACTTCCACAGGCAATGGCAATTACCGCGGTGTGATACCGCCGTTCCCGCGCGGCACCTATGTGCGCTACTACTTGGAGGCTGTGGCGGACAACGGGGTGAACTCGGTGGTCTATAGCCCGAAAGGCGCTGAAAATGATGTATATGTGTATCAGGTTCAGGCAGCTGAATTTACAGGCAGTGTGGTGGTGATCAACGAAATCATGCCCTCGAACGGTGCAACCGCGCGTGATGAGGAAGGTGAATACGGTGACTGGATTGAGTTGTACAACAATTCAGACCAACCGGTGAGCCTGGCAGGCTGGTATCTGACAGATGAAGATACGCGACTGGACCGTTGGGCATTCCCATCCAATGTGGTGATCCCGGCACGCGGTACGCTGATCGTCTGGGCGGATGACAAGAATCATCTGACCACGGGTTTGCACACCAATTTCAAACTCAGTGCGTCAGGTGAAACCTTGTATCTGGTGAAACCGGATAAGTCCTTTGCTGATCAGGTGACCTTCGCGGATGCGAAAACGGACGAGAGCTACGCGCGCTCGCCCAACGGCACAGGTGGTTGGCAATGGACCCGTCAGCCGAGCTTCAATATGGCCAATCCATAGGGAAGCCAGCAAAGCGGCGGAGCTGCCGCGATTCATCCGAATGCAATAAACCGGCAGCCAGAAGTCATTCTGGCTGTTCTACGTAATACGTTTGGGGAAGGTGAATGAAGTGATACCTGATTCTATAGTACCGCTACTTTGGCAGTTTGATGGCCATTCATTGGCTGATCTCGATAAAGCGTCCCTGATGGATCGGGTGGATACCAAATTTGTTATGCCGACCTATTTGCTGCCGGAAATGCTCATGCGTCTGCAAGAGCATTACACCGCGCTGCAAATCGGTGACAATCGCTGCTTTTTGTACAACAGCACCTATTTCGATACGCCCGATCGGCTGTTTTATAAAATGCATCATTCCGGACGCTTGAACCGTTATAAGGTGCGGGTGCGCCACTATGTGGACAGTGATTTGCGCTTTCTTGAAGTAAAATTCAAAAACAATAAAGGAAGAACGGAGAAAAACCGCATCAAACTGCGTTCCGGCTTCAGCGGACATCTGGAGGATCACGGCGAATTCCTCAGCTCTCTGCGGGTCCCGCAATTCGACCAGCTTTCTCCGACCTTGAACAATCAATACCATCGCATAGCGCTTGCCAGTGAGCAACGCGCAGAGCGCTTGACCATTGATTTGAATCTGGCCAATCAGCCTGTGCCTTCATCCAGAGGACCTGTGTTTCAATCGCAGCTCACTATACTGGAGCTGAAACAGGCGAGAATGAATCGTACATCCCCTTTTTTTGACGTGATCAAAGCCCTTAAAATCCGCCCCAGCGGATTCAGCAAATACTGCATGGGTCTCGCTATGGCCGCTTCCGAGGCCAACGTCAAGTACAATCGCTTTAAACCGCTGATGCATCGTCTGAAGCGGGTCTGTAATTACAATGGCCTTGAGGGCGCTACATGTTGAGTTATGATTTTGGACTGCGGTATCTGATTTTGTTCGTTGGCAGCCTGGTCCTGCTGCGGGGTGTGTTTTTCCGGCTGTCACCCAATCGTGATGCTGTATTTAGCTTCTTTCTGTTCGCGAACGTTATTTTCTTCGTTACCTACCTGCTGCACAGTGTAGAACTCTCCATGGGGTTCGCATTCGGGCTGTTTGCCGTGTTCGCCATGCTGCGTTATCGCACCGAGCCTATCAGCGTGCGAGATATGACGTATCTGCTGATCACCATCGCCATTTCGCTTGTGTGTGCCATAGCCAAGCTGCAGTATTGGGAATTGGCGGCATTGCTGGCGTTGATTTCGGTCATCTCTCTGTTGGGAGAAACCCGTCTGCTGGCTCCGCGCGTTGTGGAGAAAAAGGTGGTGTATGACAAAGTGGAACTCATCAAGCCAGAACTCTACAGCAACCTGCTGCAGGATCTGCAGGCTCGCACAGGGCTCGATATCGTCAAGGTTGAAGTGGGCAAGATTGACTATCTCAACGACAGCGCCTTGCTGACAGTCTATTGCCGCGAAGCGCGCTAGTGCTTATGACCGCCGCTGACTCAAGGTTGGCGGCGGCTTTTCCCCCCAGTTCGCTCTCAAGATTACCGCGTGGTGTTGGCGCACTAGTCTCTTGTGCCAGGAAATGCCACACGGGATAGGTCATTGACCCATTCCCCAGCGGCAGTTACATTAACCCCGCGAATGAGCCATTCCATTTCGGGTCCTGCTACAGGGTGACCCGGATCTCGCCAATATCGAACCCCGTTGCCGCATGTGCATCCCGCACTGAGTGACATATTCATGGACATCAGTACATGAATTCAGTTGTAACTCCAATCGGCGCAAGCAGCCTGTATATCCGTATATTGACTTATATGGTGATCAGCTATTTTCCGCTGGCGCTCCTGGACATCCGCCTGCCACTGCCCGGCCTGGTCGTGCGATTGTCTGACATATATCTGATTTTCCTAGCGGGTTTGTTTTTTTTGTCCGGTGTGGAAGCGCAGCGCTGGATGGTGAGATGTATAGTGCCTTTTATTCCGGTGGTGCTTTATATCGCTCTACATGCGTTGGTGACGGGCAATATGCGAGGGCTCTTTGAGCCGATCCAATGGTTGCTGACCTTATGCTGGATCCCTTTGTGTTCCTTTGTGTTCCGGCAATCTGAGGTAAGCCACATCAAAATCCTGTGGGCATTTATCCTGGGTGTTGCCTTGTACACTGCGGTCACGCACCTCATGCAGGGGTATACCTATGGTTTTAAACATATGGCTGGTGCCAAGTACTCTTTTGGCTTCTCCGTGTTATTGGGATGCCTGCTAATAGGGCGCGTTCATTTCATCTTGTGGACTCCTTTGATGATCGTCTGCGTGGTCTTTCTGATCTTGTCGGATGAGCGTAAAGGTATGTTGTTCAACGCACTGACACTGGTGGGATTTCTGCCATTGTTGTCGCTCATTCGTCTGCGAGCGGTTTTGACGAGTGTATATGCCCTTGTGCTCCTCCTGCTATTTAGTTCCGGGCCGATTCTCTACTACGGCTTTATCCGGGGCGACGTGGCGGTCACTCATTTTGTGGATGAGGAGATGGCGTCCTGGAATTCTGACTTGCATAGGGGAAGTCTGATCACCAATGGTGTGGATCTCTTTCTTCAGAGGCCGATTTTTGGTCAGGGTCCCAAGCAGCTGGTAGAGCTTATGGATGATTACTATATAGATCCCAATTTGGGATTATCCACCCATAATTTTTATCTCGACTTTTTGGTGGAATATGGATTGGTCGGGGTATTGTTGCTGCTTTTACCTGCGTTGATTCTGATTGCGCAGGTGCGGCGCGATCATCCACATAGCCTCATTCTGCTGCCATTGGGTTTTTACGGCTTGTGTGTACCCATGTTTATGGAGACGGGAACCACCACAATGATTACTTTCTTTACCGGCTTGGCATGCATATTCTCCAGTGGTTGGAGAACTTCCGGAGAGAAGGGGTCGAATCGAGGTTTGTGAAGGCCATGACACACCTGCATTCCACATCCTGTCGGATCTTGATGATCAGCTGCGAATTTTTGCCGGAGACTTTCGGCGGCGCCGAGCAACAGTGCATGAGGCAGTCGGCGGAGTTGGTGCGGCGCGGGCATAGAGTGGTGATCATGACGTCCCGTAAACAGTGGAGTGTGCCGGCTCACGATACGATTGACGGCGTGGAAGTGCGACGTTTCATGACTTTCAGGGCACCGGATCTGTTGGGCAGACACCTGGCTTTTTCACTCATTTGGATTGCTCAGGTAGTGAGGTTCTGCATTCGCTATCGGCGAGATTTCGATGTGGTCCATTGCCATCAGGGAAAGTTCGGCATTTTTATCGGAGCATTGGCGGCACGCATCATGGGGGTTCCCCAGATAGTCAAGATGGGAAATTCAGGCAATTTTTTTGATCTGAAATCCCTGCAAAGAAAGAAAATTGTGGGACCCTGTTTTTTGCGCTATGCACTGCGAAGAAAGCCAGTGTGTGTGGCCATTTCCTCCATGATTGTTCGGGACCTTGTGCGTTTCGGCGTGCCCGAGTCTCATATTGAACTCATCGTGAATGGCGTGATTCCTGTGCGGTCCGAGTTCAAAAGACCCAATCCAGCCGCATTGGAGTTTTTCTGGCATGGCAGATTTGAAGCGATCAAAAATTTGACCCTGATGTTGGATGGATTTGCGACCGCCTGCGCCAGTAACACCAATCTTTATCTCACTTTGATCGGTCACGGAAGTCTACAAGATACGTTGATTGCCCAAGCTGAGCGCCGCGGCATTGCCGATCGGGTGCGCGTTCTCCCACCTAGCAAAGATATCTTGAAGGAAATCTCCAGATACGACGTTTTTATCAATACCTCTCATGCGGAGGGGTTATCCAATTCCATGCTGGAAGCTATGGCGTGTGGAAAGATCATGATTTCCACACCGGTGAGCGGTGCCACAGAGGTGATTGATGAAGGCAAAAATGGTTACATCATTCCAGATTACACGGATCAAGCGATAGCCGATACCATTCTGCAGGTAGCCCGGCTCTCATCTGAGGAGATGGAGGCTATGTATCACTACAACAAGAAAAAGACCCTAGAAAAATTCGATATAGTGAAGGTTATGGATCAATACGAAGCGCTGTACCACCGCTTGATCCACAATTGCGAAGCGCAACCCGCCACATCACCCACGCAATGAAGCCGGCAGTTCCTGCTCCGGAATTGCCAGAGGGGGCATTGCGGACTTTGGACGGACAGAAAAGTGCTCTCTGCACCAAGCGAGCAGCGGGCGCTCGATCAGCAAGTGGATCATCACACCATAAAAACACAAAGCGACTACCAGACTGGGCCACAGCACCCAGGGGGACAGCCAGTCGGGAGGAAGCAGCAAATTCCGCTTCCATAGCCCTGACGCCACAGCCAGGGCAAGCGAGTGGAACAGATATAGAGAGTAAGAGGCATCACCCAGCAGCAAGGATGCCCGGCCAAATTGATGGTTTGCGAAAGGCCGCCAAAAGAGAGCCATCGACAAAACGATCAATGTTATCCAATAGCGGACACCAATGAAATTTCGGCCAAAGGAACGCCAGTCCTCGCTCGTCATATAGCCCGCCACTAAAACTACCAGACATATCGCCAGTAGGCCAAATACCCAGCTCGGAGGTTTCCATCCGCGGATAAAGCCGTAGGCCAGCCATCCGCCACTCACAAATTCCAGGGTCTTAGCGTTGGTGAGCACACGGGGAAAAGCCGAAGTGAATTCTATGAACTGCCCTGCGAGGGCGGTAGTGGTGAATATCATGGTTACCCAGAACAGGCGTCTGGTCGGAGACATGGCGATAAAAAAGGAAAAAGCCAAGTAAAACAGAATCTCGTAATTGAGTGTCCAACCAACTTCGATAATTGGTTTGAGCTCGCCACTTTGGTTGTGATAGGGAATCAGTGCTATGGAATAGAGCAGTTCCTGCCAAGTAAAGGTTTCACTCGAGCCAGGTATGAGGGCGAAACTACAAGTGAGTACCAGCGCCACCCACCAGAGGGGATATATGCGGATCCAGCGGCGCACGGCGAAATCGCGCCATGTGGTGCGCGTGTACCAGGTGGTGTAGAAAATAATAAAACCGGAAATCATGAAAAATATATCGACACCTATGGCACCGAATTTTGCGATGGGGGGATCCAGTATTCGCCAGAAGTTATCGGTATATCCCAGTTCATTTGAACGTTTTACCAATAAACCGTGGCAGTGGTACCAGACGACCAGCAACGCGGCCCAACCCCGAAGTGCCTGAAGACTTTGAATCATTTCTTCTGGTCCGATGATTTGCTGGTTGCCGGTGAACACAGGGAAAAGACGGTGCAGGGGTCCCGACTCAGCAGGGGTTGCTGGTAATATCCCATGGATCCGAGAATGGCGTTTCTGCTGTAGAGATTATCTTGAAGCAGCCACGGCATGCGATGCTTGCTGGGCAGACGCGACATGTAGATAACGAGCCTGCCGCGCGCCGTACCTATAATTTCTTCCCGCCAATCACCCAGGATATCGGCCACCGCCAGTACGCGAAAATACTGCCGATCGTTCTGCGACATTTCCGAAGGCAAATACAATGTCTCTATTACACTGTTGGTGTTGAGATCGATCAGATCCGCATAGATTCCGCTGTCGCGATTGGATGCCGTGCGCATCAGCAGCTTCTGAGGTGTATCCGCCCAGTAAGCGGCGTTGGGCGAAAGCGTTGGCCCTGCGGGATTTTCCCGAGAAAGCACTTTTCCCTGGCTGCTCCATAGCCAGTGTTCGGTACGATTCGATTCTCCGCTAAAGCATTCTGTCCCCGGATGTTCCAGCAGCAGATCCGCGCATAGTCCCTCCTTGTGAATATGAGAGGTGGGATCACTAATTGACCACAGATATTTTCCTGTGGCCGCGTTGATCATCCCCATGCCGCCGCTTTTTGTGGATCGTTCCGCGCCGTAATAGATTTCCAGTCCGGGTTCAGATGGGTTGAGATCGCCCAGATGTATATGGTCCAGATCACCTTTGTCGATCGACCAGAGCACCTTGCCGTCATCATCCAGCGCAAAGCTGCCTATGACAATTTCATCGCGGCCATCCGAATCCAGATCTCCCACCCGAATGGTGTGTGCACCCTGACCCCAGAGGGCGCGTCTCTCCTGAATCTGCTCGGGGGTACACGGATCACAGGTCGAGGGATTCTGATTTTCGAAATGCCAGACTTGTTTTAGTTTTTTCTGCGCATCAAGCCTGTAGGCCTGAATTTTCTGTTTTCCATAAGTCCCACGCTCGACTATGACATGAGGTGTTTTGCCGTCGAGGTAGGCGATAGCCATCTGATTGCGGGAAAAATGGTTATAGATGCTGTAGGGTTGACTGCTTTTGCCGACAAAGCCCTCGCGGCTTGGCCAGTCTGCTTGGGCAATGACGGTCTTGCCATCTTCTCCACTGATGATTTTCAAATATTCCCGCCCCTTTACCACGCGTCCACTTTCGTCGCGAATGGCACCAGGTTCGCTGTCGTCACCGGCTTTTACGATCAATTCCGCCTTGCCGTCCTGATCCAGATCGTAGATCAGATAGGGGGAGTACCAGATGCCCTGCTCTATGGCTTTTCCCATGTCGTACTCCCACAGAATCACTCCGCGTTCGTCGAAGGCGCGCAGCCTGTAGGCGCTGGGTGACGGACGCCACAGCTGGTAATACGGGTCTATGTCGACTCCGGAAAAGCGCAGCACATATTCCAATCGCCCATCTCCGTTCAGATCGCCGAAAGCAAAGCGACGCCCGAAATCCGCTATGCCGACATCTATCAGGATCTTGTCCCGGTCTATGCCGACAGGTAATTTTGCGATTTCCGAACAGCGGGAATATGCGCCCTGATTGATGCGAACGAACCACTCGGCCTGGCGGCATCGGATGTCATCGGCGCAGGTCAGTGGGTCAATAAAATTGGTGCTGTTTTTGATGGGCTGATCCGTCAACTTGCGGAATTGTTTGCCATCGGCGGAAGCAAATACATCATATGTGGTATCCGCGTCATCACCGGACAGCATGCGCCAGGATAAAAAGGAAATGGTTGCGGAATCCAGGCTGGTCAAAACGGTCAATGCCCGGTATTCGGTATTTGCCAGAGGTTGACCATTTTTATTCACGCAATGGGTATTGTTGGTTGAGAGTGTGGGATTCGGAGGATCGGTGCGCTTTGGTGTGTTGGCGCGGATCGTGTCGAGATTTACACCTAGAAAAAAAAGCAGTACGCAGGCTTGCCAGAGCTGCCGGAATGAAATCTTGTTCATGATGGGAATCCCGGTTGGAATGTGGCTGGCGCGCCTTCCTGTTTTTTGGCAGGCGCAATGACAGAAAGCTCAATGCGTGCGGAGACCTTGACTGTATAATCGCTGCAAACTGCGCATCTCGTTTATACTACCGCACCCGTTTGGATCTCATGAACAGCACTCGGGAATATAAACAGGTTCATTAATGACGGCAACCTCCCCATTGTTATCGAGGGGCGTACATTGAAGAGGTGGCAAAATGCTTGGGTTTGGTCCGATCTTTGCTGTTTGTTTCTCTCTGTAATCCCGGCATAATCTCGCCGAATCGTCTTAGCCGTCGCTTTGATTAAAACGGCCTTGATTAAATACAGGTCCGACTTTATGAATGCAGCCCAAGACCCCATTCACTCTCTGGATCCGCTCATCGCCGGTTTGCGTAATGTCTACGCCCATAAATTTGCATTGATTTTTCTTTGCACTGCGGCTGCGGCTGCGGCCTATTATGGTGCGAACTTTCTGCCCAAAAAATATGCATCGACCCTGACTTTGGCTATAGAGGGCGAACTGGAGGGCTCTTCGCGATGGGACTCCGCAGCCCCGAGGGTCACTGCCTTTGACAAGTCTTTTCTCAATACCCAGTACGAGCTTCTGGTCTCCCGGGACCTGGCGGAAGATATTGCGGCCACTCACGACTCCATAGACTGCGATGCGCCGCTCCCGGACGGGGAGGAGAGCAGAGGATCCCGGGTACGGGAGATCATGCGCAACGTCACCGTGGAGCCGGTGCGCAATACCACCTTGTTCCGCATTACGGCCCTTTGTCATACACCGCAGGCCGCCAAACGCGTTGCTGAAATGTACGCTCAAGCATTTATCCAATTTAAGCAGGGAGACTTCCAGGCGGAAAAAACCAGGGCCAGTGCATGGGTGGAAGAGCAGATGGTCACCCTGCGGGAAAACCTGTTAATGGCGGAAAAAAAGCTCCAGGAATTTAAGGAGGAGGCGGCGATATTTTCCAGCGGTGGCGACGGGAGTGTCAGCAGCATGGAAATGGACAGCCTACTGTCGGCCTACAGTGCCGAGCAGGAAAAACTTGCGCAGTTGCGGGCCGTCAATCAGCAGATCGCCGATCTGGGAGAGGACTATGAATTTGAGCGGTTGGCATCCATTCCGCGGGTCCGCGATGATCGGATAGTAGTGGATCTGGTCGGCAAACTGTCTGTTGTGGCAGCGGATTACGCCGAGCTGAGAGACCGATACCATGATGCCTATCCCGGACTGCAGGACGCGCGTACGCGCTACAACGAACTGATGCGGCAGTTGCGGGCTCAGGTGACCAGCGTCGCCGAAGGTGTAGCCCGCGAAATGAAGGCATCCCAGGGCAATCTGGCGAGCATAAAGGCGGATCTGGACAGGGCCAAAAACAATGTCATCACCGAGGGCCGCAAGCGGGCACAACTGGCTCAGCTGGAGCAAAACGTGGAGGTCAACCGGGATCTGTATCTGGCCTTTCTGAAAAAGGCGGGCGATATCAGCCATGCGAAGAGTTTTGTCGACAACAAAATCCGGATCGTCAATAAAGCCTATGAACCCTCAGCCCCGGCTGGCCCGAGTCAGATGATGTGGGGCGGCGTGGGTTTTGGCGGCGCCTTTTTCGCGCTCTCGGGAATCTGGTTTGTTTTGGGAGCCGCCGGCAGGGGGCAGAAGGTTCCAGTGCGCACGGAAACCAAGCTCGATACCACGCTGCTCGGCCTGCTTCCCCATGTCCAGACGGCTGGTGGTGAAGTGGCCTATGACGGTTTCATTGCGGGCAATAACAGCAGCTTTTCTGAGGGTATCCGCTCCATCCGAACCAGCCTCAAGCTGCTGCGCCCGAGTTCGAAAGGTGTAGTGACCGTGATCACTTCCACCTCCGATACCGAAGGCAGATCGACAGTCGCCCTCAATCTCGCGGCGGCGTTTGGCAAGACGGAAGGCACTCTGCTGATCGACACGGACATGCGTCATCCGGTATTGAGCAGAATGCACGGTGCCATGGAGACCACCCCCGGGCTTCTGGATGTCCTCACAGGGGCGTCGGAGCTGGAGGACTACATAATGTCCGGGCTGCGTGAATACTACGACTTTTTACCTGTTGGTCGCCTGGCCGCCAAGCTGAGCCACACGAATATACAGAGCCCCCTGGAGCTCCTGGCTTCGGAGCAGTTCATGCTCCTGATGGAAAGGCTGTTGAAATACTATCAGCGCATCATCATCGATTCCTCGCCCATCAGCAGTTTCCGGGATGCCAAGGTGATTGCGCGCAGTCGCGCCGAGGTGGTTTATGTTGTGGCGCCGCCCACGGACCGCAATATGGTCAAGCGCAGTCTGGAGGAGTTGCAGGCTGCAAACGCGGATGTGGCGGGCGTGGTGTTGAACAAAGTGGATCCGGGTGAATTGCGCCACTATGGCTACTCGGCCTATGAGACCGAGTATGCCAAGCTTATAGGTCACGGCAAGGGTTCAGCGACGGCCTGAACCCTCAGCACCATTCCACCGCGGCTTTCACCGTCAGTTCGCCATCGGACTCGGCCAGCGGTTGTATGTGAAATTGCGCGGTTTTGCCGAAGAATTGTCGCCCTTGGTTGAAGTCGGAAAAATCGACGATTTTGAAGGGGCCCATGCGCCGCAGTTGCCGGTTGATCAACTGGCTGAGATTGAAGTGGCAGCGCAACGGCCATTTCCAGATTTTCAGCGGCAGTATCACGCGGCTGTCCTCCAGCTCCGGTTCCGCCAGCAACTGCGCCTCTTGCGCCTTTAAGCGGACAATGGCGCGGCGCCCTTCCAGATTCAGCCAGGGCGTGGATTCATCCCGCCAATGCCATTTTCCCCACAGACGCACACCCACCTGCACCTCCGCGCGAAAGCGCAACACCAGATCGACGATAGTGATCGGGTTACCCAATCGGATCTGGGGAGGACTTGTCACGTCCACCTCCGCCGATTTCAGCCGCACCTGGAAGCGTTTTTCGTTGTCAGGGGCAGCGTTCGTTGAAGCTTCCTGTTCAGGTGGAGTCATCAATGGCGGGGTTACCACATCCTCGACCAGCGCCTCCAGCTCCTCGCCCTCCATATCCGCCTCCGGTTCCAGCGAAAGGTCGCTCTCACCATTCTCGGAAATGTTCAGATGCAGAGGAAATTGCAATGTGTCGAGCAGCTTTTCTCCGAGTGTGGTGTCAATACGAATCTCCAGATCCTGGGACTGGCTCGATGGCGCTTCGGGGAGCGGAGTGGAAATTTCCGACATAAGGGCTTCTCCATTTGTAAATGGGGTGGCCGCCATTGGTGTTGGCGGGAGTGTATGGCTACAATCAGCGCACTTTTCGGGCCAGGTGGGCCTGCTGGGCACAACATGAGCCCGTCGGACACGTTTTCAACCCATTGCCGGCACAGATTTTCCGGCTTCAGGCAGTTTATCTATGGCTCCCCGCAAAGCGGCTAAGCGCACATCCTTCATCTCATTCAAGGGAATCTTTCTGTTTCTATTGGTGGCTGCGGCGGCCTTGGCGGTGTACTGCGTCTATCTGGATCGCATAGTGCGCAGCCAGTTCGAGGGTAAACGCTTTGCGTTGCCGGCGCGGGTCTATGCGCGTCCTTTGGAAATTTTTCCCGGCAAGACCCTGAGCGCGGTGGATTTGCGCCGGGAACTGGAGCTGCTCGGTTACGCCCGGGTGACCTCACCCAGACGGCCGGCGGAATACGCGCTGGAGGCGGATTCCCTGGTGTTTTTCAGCCGAGCCTTTGAATTCTGGGATGGGGTTCAGGATGCTATGCCAGTGAAGGTGAGCTTCCGTCAGGGGCGGGTGGATAGAGTTGTGAACCAAGCCAGCGGCCGCCCTCTCGATCTGTTCCGGCTGGAGCCCATATCCATCGGCGGCATATACACCAAGGGCAATGAAGACCGCCAGCTGGTGCGCCTCCACCAGGTGCCGCGCCATTTTCTGGATGCGCTGATCGCCATTGAAGACAAACGTTTCTATGAGCATCACGGGGTGGATCCCAAGGCTCTGGTGCGCGCGCTGGTCACCACCGCCACCGGGCGCAGCGTACAGGGGGGCAGCACCATTACCCAGCAGCTGGTGAAGAACTTTTTCCTCACCCCGGAGCGCACGCTCAAGCGCAAGGCCAACGAAATGCTGATGGCGCTGTTGGTCGAGTTGCATTACGACAAGGACGAAATCCTCGAAACCTATCTCAACGAAGTCTATTTCGGCCAGGACGGCACCCGCGCCATTCACGGCCTTGGGCTGGCCAGCCAGTTCTATTTCGGCCGCACGGTGGAGCAGCTCAGCCCCCACCATTCCGCCTTGCTGGTGGCCATGCTCAAAGGCCCCACCTACTACAACCCGCGCCGCAATCCTGAGCGGGCGCTCAAGCGTCGCAATCTGGTGTTGGCGGAGGCCGGAACCCAGGGCTACCTCACCCCGGAGGAATTCGAAAAGGCTTTTGCTCAGCCCCTGGATGTCACCGCGAGCGCCGCCACCGGTTTATCCAACTACCCGGATTTTCTGCAGCTGGTGTTTCGTCAGCTGCGGCGCGACTATCAGGAAGCGGATTTGCGCAGTGAGGGATTGCGTATCTTTTCCACCCTCGATCCTTTGGTGCAACAAGCTGCGGAGAAAACCCTGGCGGCACAGCTGACCCAATTGGAAACGCAGTTAAAGCTGCAAAAGGGGTGGTTGCAGGGCTCCGTGGTGGTGAGCGTGCCACAGACGGGGGAGGTCACCGCCCTGATAGGCAGCCGCACACCGGGGTTCGAGGGTTTCAATCGCGCGCTGGATGCAAGGCGGCCAATAGGATCCCTATTCAAGCCGGCAATCTTCCTCACCGCTCTGCAGCAGCCGCAGCGCTATACCCTGGCCACTATGCTGGATGACAATCCTCTGCAGTGGCATGAGGCGGGTATGGACAGCGTGTGGGAGCCGCAAAACTACGATAAGCAGTTCCACGGACAGGTGCCTTTATGGGTCTCCCTCGCCAACTCCTACAATGTGTCCTCCGCCCGTTTGGGCTTGGAACTCGGCGTCCGGCCAGTGCTGGAAACAGCGCAGAAGCTCGGTATAGAGGAGCCGCTGCCGCCTTATGCCGCCACCTTTCTCGGCGCTGCGGAAGTGCCGCCCATTCAGGTGGCGCAGATGTACCAGACCCTGGCCGCTGGCGGATTCCGGGTGCCCCTGCGCGCCATACGTGAGGTCATGACCAAGGAGGGACACCCCCTCAAGCGCTACTCCATAGATGTGCAACAGGCGGTGCCCAGTCAGGCTGTACATCTGGTGACGCGCGCCCTGCAACTGGCTGTGACCGAGGGGACCGCCAAATCGCTGAAGGCCTATTTGCCCGAATCCTTGCAGATCGCCGGGAAAACCGGCACCACGGACGGACTGCGCGACAGCTGGTTCGCCGGGTTTTCCGGCGATCATGTGGCGGTGGTGTGGGTGGGTAATGACCAGAATCAGCCCACAGGCCTGACCGGCGCCACGGGCGCCATGCCCGTGTGGGGCAAGATCATGGAGCAGCTGCATCCCCAACCCGTCGCGGCCGCACAGCCGCCGGGGATTCACCAGTTGGCGGTGCATCGCACCGTGGGGGCGAAGGTTAGCGGCTTTTGTTCCAATGCGGTGAAGCTGCCCTTTGTGGAGGGGTCGGAGCCGGAATTGGAAGTGAGTTGCGGCGGCAGCTACACCACCACCAGCAAGGTGAAAAAATGGTGGCAAAGATTCGGGCGCTGAAGCGCCCTGCTGCGCAGGCCTCCCCGCGGGAAAAGATTGCGCTCTATGCGCTGTTGATTTCGCTCACCGCCATTTCCCTCGATATCATCCTTCCCGCCTATCAGGCGCTCGCCCGGGAGTTCGCCCTCGGCTCGGTGACGCAGTTGCAGAACAATGTTCTGGTCTTTGTCGCCGGCATGTTCGTCGGCGAACTGGTGGCCGGGTTTTATGCGGATATTCTCGGGCGCCGCACCACACTGCTGGCCTGTGTCCTGGTTTACCTGACAGGGACATTTCTTTGTCTTTTTTCCCAGGATTTTGTTGTACTGCTGATCGGCCGGTCATTGCAGGGCATGGGGGCGGGCGGGCAGAAGATCTGCACCCGGGCGCTGATCCGCGACAATTTCTCCGGTGCCGCCATGGCGCGGGTGATGTCGCTGGTGATGATCACGTTTGTCTTTCTGCCATTTCTCGCCCCCGGGTTGGGACTCTGGATGCTCTCCGCGGGAGGCTGGCGCGGAATTTTTATTTTCCTCGCGGTTTTTGTCGCAGGGGTTTTCGCCTGGTTCTGGCGGCGCCAGCCGGAGACCCTGCAAAGCGCACACAGGAACAGTCGGGGATTGTTGTCCGCGCGGCAGCTGCTGCGCGCTTATTTTCGTCACCCGCGAACCTGCGGTTACACCTTGGCGGCGGGATTTCTGTTCGGTGTGCATCTGGCGATCATCAGCCTGTCGCCCCTCGTGCTGCTGCATCTGTACGGTATTGAGCGGGAGTTTCCCTGGTATTTTGGCTGCATCGCCGGCGGATTTGGGGTGGCGCTGCTGATCAATGCCCAGGTGGTGACCCGCATGGGAATGCTGCGGGTGGTCCATCTATCTCTGGCGCTGCTGCTGGCTGCGGGCGGAATCATGGTGTTGCTGGTTCTGGGAAAGTCCGAGGCCCCGGCTCGGAGTATTTTGCTGCCTTATCTTTTCGTCACCCTGTTTTGCCTGGGTTTGATATTCGGCAATCTCAATGCCCTGATCATGGAGCCTTTGGCAGCGGCGGCCGGTCTAGGCAATGCACTGACCTCGGCATTGTCCACCCTGGTGGCACTTCCCATCAGCTACCTCATCGGCTGGAGTTATCAGCAGACGGCCTTCAGCTTTGTAGCGCCATTATTTCTCTGCTCCGGCCTGGCCGCCCTGGCGTGTGCCTGGGCGCAGCGGAGCGAACCGGCGAGTTTTCGCTATTGAAGAACTCCGCCGCGTCCCTGGTTCGCCTTTAAATATCCTCCCGGCAGTCATTGGGAATGTCCAATTTCCGCAGTTGGTAGGGTCGCGCCTGTTTGATCAGCAGCTGGCGCTCCTCGCCGAGAAATTTGAACTCGGTTTCCACGGTGAACCAACGGTCTTCCTTGTAGGAGTCCAGGCGGGCCCGCAGATGGGTTTGTATGGCATCCAGGGAGCAGGCGAGGGCGCGGGCTTCGCTGGGGGTGATGACCCGTGTGTCCGGTCGCAGGCTGCTGTAGCTGTGATAGGTGAGGGTGGGGGTGCGCGGTGGCCACTGGTAAATGAGCTGCTCTGTGACCACCCCCGGGGCCGGGTTGGTGACACTGGCTTCGCCCGCCTGGCTGTTGAAGTAATACTGATCCACCCGGGTGGGATCCAGAATGTTGCGGCCCACGGCCACGCCGTTGGCGCGCTCATTCTTGAAGGCCAGATGCACCAGTATGCCCATGGCCACCTGCGTCTGATCCACATTGGCGTTGGCGCGCTCCTCGAAGGCGCGCAGATTCCACAGGCTGGCCCATACAGTTCTGATGGCGTCGTCCACCCGGGCATCCTCATCGTCCAGTTCCGCGCTTATGGACTCATACAGGCCGGCGCCGTTGAACTCCGCCAAGTCCTCGGTGTTGCTGCTGCTGCGGAAGCGCACGGCTTTGTTGCCAAAACGCTCGCTCACCCAACGGGTGACCTGGTTCAGCAAAGTAGCGTCTACCGGATGTTGCAGAATCATCTGCTGCAGGGTTTGGAGCGCGAGTTTGCGATAGGTCAGATCTGTGTGGAACAGCTCATCTGCCAACAGTGTGTCCAGGTAGGCTTGCGCGCCACTCGCCTGCATATGCGCCAGATAATGGGCGACCGGTATGGCGAAGGGTTTTTCCGGCACGGCGAATGCGGCGCCCTCCGGACATGCGGAGACACTCTGGTTCACCTTCAGCACCTCCGCCAGCTGCGCGGCCTTGGCGCCTATGCTGGGCAGATCGTCCAGGTCGGCGTTGAAAAGGTCGATCAATTGGGTGGTCTGGCGATCCAAACGCGGCACCAGTACCTCGCCCCCCGACTGCTGCTCATCCCAGTGTGCCTGGGCCTCCTCCAGACTCGCCGCGCGCAGGCTATAGCCGCCCTCATTGACCTCCAGCCGCACCAGCTTGCCCAGCAGGGCCTGGAATTCCGGCAGTTGGCTGGCATTGGGCAGCGCCATGTTGGGTGTGTTGCGGCTCTGGCTCAACAGATTCACATGGGCCAGAGGGGTCTGGAAGGTCTCGGTGATCAGGCCGGCGACGAAATCTATGTCGTTGGGCACGTCATCGGTAATGACGATGATGCGGTTGCCCAGGGTGGTGTTTTCCAGCTCCTCCGTGGGCACATAGGTGAGGGTGCCGAAGGCTATACCCGGCGTCAGCCCTTGGAACACCAGCGTCTCGAAGGGCGCTTTGGGGCCCACCAGAGGCAGGGTGCCCTCTATGGTGCGCACCCGATTGACCTGGTTGGTATCCTGGGGGCGCAGGGTCCAGGCGAAGGGATCCGGGGTCAGGGCGGTAACCGTGTAGAACGCATCGCGCATCTGCACCGCTGTGATGGCGTCACCGAAGGTGTACTCCACATTGCGCAATCCGGCGCTGGGGTGATGGCTGAGGGTGCCCAGAAGGTAGCGCCGGTTCTGATTGTCGTAGTAGTTCTGGTTGGAAAAGGTCCACCAGCCCTGGTTGAAGAGGGCGTTCTCCTCCGGATCACAGCGGTTCAGCGGCGGATCCCGGTCTATCACCTCGCGCACGAAGGTGTAGTGCAGCGCCCAGTCGCGGGAGCCGATAAAGTGCACCGCCTTCCGGTTGCGCAGGTCGACCACGAACTTCACCGACTGGATATTGCTCTGGCCGCTGCCGGCGGCGAGCTGGGCAAAGTCATCCGGGGTGTAGAGGCCGCGGGTGCGGTTGCCCACAGGTCGGCTCTGGGTTTCCACACAATCCATGTCCAGTCCGGGAGTGGTGTTCTCGCAGAAGCGGAAGCGGTGGGGGTAAGCGGTGCGGCGGGTGAGGCTGCGCTCCTGCGGCCAGTGCATGAAGGGCACCACATCCACCGGCTGCTGGGTCTGACGATCGAACAGCACCGCCACCCCCTCGTTGAAAGCCTGCTGCGCTATGGCGGAGACCTGGGCTGTGGTGATGGTCAGGGCATAGACCTCCCCCGGTGCCAGGGTCACGGCGGGCAGATCCAGAGCCCCAGTGGCGTTGAAGGCCGGCAGCCCGGACTGCGGCGGATAGGCCGCCAGCACCAGTCGGAAACCGGCCAGACTCAGGCTGGTGTCGGAGAAGTTCTTGAATTCCACGAACTGCGCCGGCAGCAGGGCCAACTCGTTGATGCCGATACCTTGCGGCGCTACATCCGCAGGCCATTGTGAAGGTGGAAAATCCGCAAAGCGCACTGTGTCCTCCAGCGGAGGCACAGTGATGGGCGCGCAACGCTCGCCGTTGGACTTGCCGGGAGTGGCATAGCGGCACAGGCCGAAGGCGCCTGTACCGGAGGGGAAGCGGCTGAAGGACTGGTTGGCGGCCAGTGCGGGAATCACCACCTCCTCGAAGATTTCACCGGACTGATTGCGCAGCAGTATGCGGTCGCCTGAGGCGCTGAGCTTGAAGGGCAGATGGTGGCTGCCCAGCTCCGGTGAATCGTCCGCCCAAAGTTGGATATGCCCACCCGGAGCCAGATCGACATCCGGCAGAGCGGCAAATTTGCGGGCGCTGTCCGCTATGGCGTAGTGGCTCAGGCGCAGAGGTTCTGTGCCTGTGTTGGTCAGTTCGATCCAGTCGGAAGTCTGGCCGGTTTCGTCGATGCTGACGCCATCATTGGAGGAGACCACCTCGTTGACCCTGAGGGAATTCGATTCGGGTTCGGGCTCCGGTCCACCGGTGCCCCCGCAGGCGGTGAGCATCAGCAGGCCCAGTATCACCAGGGAATATTTGTGCATAAACGGATCCTGTGTTTCCATGCTGTGCTCAGGACGCTATCCCAGTGGCCGGGCGGAACTCAATCGACAAATGTCATAAATTTGTAAAGGTGGTGCCGGTGTCGCATTGTCGCCGTGTCGCAGGCCGCGCCCTGTCCGCGCTGTGATATTCAGTGGAGGCCACTTTCATTTTTATTATCCGGATCAGCCCATAAGCGCATGTCATCTCCCATCAGCATCAATCCCCGGGCGCGCTCGGTTGCCCTGATCGTCGGCGGCGCTTTTTTTATGGTGTTGCTCGACACCGCCATCATCACCACCTCTCTGCCGCGTATGGCGCAGAGTTTCGATGTGGCACCCGTGGCGCTCAGCATAGGTTTGAGTATTTATCTGGTCTCTGTAGCGGCTTTCGTGCCTCTGGCCGGATGGCTGTCCGACCGCTTTGGCGCGCGGCGGGTTTTTCTGTCTTCCATTATTTTATTTTCCCTGGCATCACTCGCCTGCGGAATGGCGCAAACCCTGCCGGCATTTATGGCCGCCCGCGCTTTTCAGGGTTTGGCCGGTGCCTTGATGACGCCCATAGGCCGGGTGCTGGTGCTCAATCACACCCAGAAATCCGAACTGGTGCAGGCCATGGCATTGATCACTTGGCCGGCGTTGACTGCGCCAGTCATTGCGCCGGCACTGGGCGGATTCATCACCACCTATTTTTCCTGGCGCTGGAATTTTTTGATCAATCTGCCGCTCGGTGTTATCGCTTTTTGTCTCAGTCTGAAATTCATTCCCGCTGTAGCACCCGGGGTGCGCAGGCGGTTCGATCTGCGCGGTTTCCTATTATCCGGCGGCGCATTGGTGGGCCTGTTGTTGGGGCTGGAATCCTCCGCGCATCAGTGGATCGGCCGCACTCAGGCGTTCGGTCTGGTGATGCTGGGTGCTGTGTTGACAGTGCTTGCTGTGCGCCATCTGCGCAGCGCCGATGAACCTCTGCTCAGCCTGAAACCTTTTTCCATTCCCACCTTTTTCATGGCAAGTCTGCTGGCGGGCTTGTGGGTGCGTGCAGGTATCAATGCCACGCCCTTTCTTCTGCCTCTCATGCTGCAATTGGTCTATGGCTTTACGCCGCTGGCGGCGGGCACCTATCTGTTGGTGTATTTTCTCGGCAACTTGGGTATGAAGTCGGTTTCCACGGCCACTCTGCGCCTTTTCGGATTTCGCACAGTGATAGTGGTGAATGGAGTTCTGTGCGGCCTGTTTATCATGGCCATTGCATTTTTCCCTCCCGAGGGCACGCCGCCATTTCTTTTGGTGGTCTTGTTGCTTTCCGGGCTCACACGCTCTTTGCAATACAGCGCGCTCAATACTCTGGCTCTGGCGGATATTTCTGGTCCGCTCAACAGTTCCGCCGCCACTCTCACCTCCATGTTGATGCAGGTATCCATGGTGCTGGGTATTGCGCTGAGTGCTTTGATTCTTGCAGTTGGCCATAGCCTGACGCAAAGCCCGCAGCCGGTACTGCTGAATTTTCAGGTGGCTTTCGTATTGATGGGGCTGCTGGTGGCGGCGGCTTCCCTGGTGTGTCTGCGACTGCCGCGCGATGCTGGAGCGGAAGTTTCGGGTCACAGGGAGCCTTGAAAAAATCCGCAGTATAAGAACGCTGAAAAAACATTTATAAACGAGCGAAATTAAATACGGAAATAATCACGCCTTCACTGTCCGCTAGTGAAATTCCTCTTCATATATTTTACCGACATGGTCATCCTCAGTGCGCCCCACTTCCACCTTGATAACTTGATAGATGCATCTCTTGCAAAGCCAAAGCACCAGATTAATCGCGAGTCAAGGATTTCTTTGTCAAGGTTCATTTTGATTAAATAATGAACGTGTTCCCTGGGCCTTCCTGACGAGCGAGCTTCATAAGTCTTTTTGCAGATTTATATGCTGTGAACAGGTTATCACTATTGAGTGGCATTGAGGTTGGGTGTATGATCCGCGCATCAAGCGTTCACTCAAGTCTGATCGAGAAATCTGCTGATCAACCCCCGAAAAGGCACGGAGCTGTTACTTGAGGTGATTCGTCCAGAAGAATCCAATCCATAAAGATTTGCCGAAGTCAGGGAAATTACGAATTCATACGATGAATCGCTAAGGAGGGACATTGCAGACTCACTTTAATCCGTAAACACCACTTTCTTCAGGATGCTTTTCCTACCGGAGACGCGTTGGCTTTCGCTGAATCTGCGCAAAGCCCGGGTAGCTCTTTGGGTTGGAAAATGCCATCTGCTGATTATTTATATCCATCTTCTTTTCAGGAGGTTACATAGTGAAACACTTCAAACGAATCCGTTCGCTGTTGCAAGCGGCAATGTGCTTAGCCTCTATAGGTTCTTTCAGCGCATACGCCGAGGATTGGACCTATGACGGTTATGACTGCCACACATCGAAAATTATGAGTGCCAACGGCACCGCCGTCTGCAATATCGTCAAGGAAGTGGTCGGATCCGCGCTGACCAAGGTCTGGTTGCGGGTTCAACGCTACACCCTGGACAACCCCGCTAGCTGCTTTTTCTTTCTCTCCAATGCCAGCGGCAGCAATATGGTTTATTCCATTACCAATCTTCCCAATACCACCGCACCACAAAGTGTCAGCTTGAGCATACCGAGTCAAACCGGCATGAACGACGGCTATGCACAGGTGTTTTGTATGCTCAATCAGTATGACGAGATCAAAAGTATCCGCGTACAGCAGCTGAACTAGACGATGCCATTCTGGAGAATTCATGATGAATGCTAAAAATTTTATCAAGTGTGCGGCTATTGCCATTCTGGGGTTGCCCGGTTTTGCATTTGCCGAAGATTGGACCTTCCCGGCGCTGAAAGAATGCCGCTTTATGACATTCATAGATTACTCGACCAGTCCGCTGACCATTAAATACCCGGATGATTCGGGATACCCAGACTATCCCGAGGAAACAGGTACCTTTCCATCGGTGGAGTCGGGATATTCCACCGTCCAGCTGCCTGCCACCTATACCAACCAGATTTTGAGCGTGCATTGTCCGTTCAAAAAGGAAGTGGTTGCCGATGCGATTCAAACTCTGAATGTGCGGTTCACACGCGGTAATAAGGATGGTGTGCCTGGTAATCCGTCCGTCAAATCCGAGTGCGGCATCTATGTCAGCAATATGTACGGCGCGTATATCTCCTATATCTCCTACAACATGACAGGCATGCGGGGTTTTCGCTCGTTTAATATGCCGAGCGTATCCATTCCTGCAGATGCTATTGCAACTTTAAGTTGCACTCTGTTGCCGGGCGATAAATTCCACGGCTTCCGTTTGATACAAAAGAACTAAGGAGATTGGTCATGAGTAAATTGAAATTTAACCTGGCAGCCATGTTGGCGTTATTTGCCTTGATGACGCCTCTGCTTTCGCATGCGGAGGATTGGACCTTCGCGGCCTATCAGAAATGTCGAATTTACAATCAGATGGGTAATGTGTCCTTATGGGGCACAGGGTTGATTGGAAAAGATCCTTTTTCGGTCATCTATTGTCCCCTCGTCAAAGAGGTTGCCAATATTGCGATCACTTATGTCAACGTGGCTGTGGAAAAAAGAACCTCGGATCCAAATAAAGCGGTGACCTGTATCCTGGTTCAAACAAGTGCTGATGATGACACATATACCAGTGTTACCAGTGCGTATACCCAGGTTGTTGGCAAAAAGACCTTGGTATTGACGGCGCCCACCACGCTCTATAACTACAGCGGCTATGCCGGAGTGCTGTGCACTCTGCACAAGGATGACGTGATCTACGGCGTGCGTTACAAGCAGGTCAACTGAGTGAGGATTGAAAAATGAAAAAAGCGATTCTACTGATCTTATTGGTTTCCGCATCCGCTATCGTCGGAGCTTCCGGGATGTACTTCTTATCGGACAGGCGGGCGGGTGAACTTGTTTCCGGTTCGTCAGTCCGGGGAGAATCTGGTGGAGCGGCATTGCGTCTGACGGAGGTGTCTGCGGTTCGCACCTCGTCCAGTCAGGAGGAATTGAGTTCCGCGATCAATAAATTAGTAGAATCGCAATTGGCGCAGAGTGAGAAAATCGCGCAGATTCTCGATCGTCTGGGTCGATTGGAAAATGACACGGTTTCCCGTGACAGAGATTCGCCGTCCAGGGAATATATCAGCGAGGAAGAACTCGCCGCCCAGGCGGAAGCTCAGGTACTGGCCGCCCAGAGCGCGTTCTATGATGAAGAATTGGATATGGCAACCCAACCACTGGATTCCCCTTGGGCAGCCGCAATGAGACACGCATTGCAGCAGGCTCAAACCAGCACGGCTGGCGACGTGGGAATCAAAGTAGTGGACAGCGAATGCCGTTCCAGAACCTGCCGTGTGGAATTTGGAGTGCAGGGTGCTGTGGCCGTCAATCCGGAAATCCTGATCCCTCTTGTGATTTCGCTACCCCAGGCCGATATGAAAATGATGAAGGTGGACGGTGAAGGGGAGCCCCGCTATGTGGCGCTCTTCCACAAAACAGAAGAGCAGTAGACGGGGCGGGTGGCGCACTTTAATCGCTGAAACCTAAGTATGGCTGTGGCGCTGCGAATTCTGCCAATTGCGGAATATCAGTGGCTGCTCCGCCACCTCGCCCTGTGCTTTGGCAAGGCTTTCCGTGATCAAATGATGTTGCGGGCTTTTATCGCAGACAGGATCGGCGTTGGCCGCATCGCCCGTCAGCATAAAAGCCTGGCAGCGGCAGCCGCCCAGGTCCCGGGATTTCTCCGGGCAGCTGCGGCAGGGTTCGCGCATCCAAGTGTCTCCGCGAAAGGCATTAAAACCCGGTGAAGCCCGCCAGAGATCGGCAATCGACCAGTCGCGCACATTGGGAAATTCAATGGGCAACTGGCGGGCACTGTGACAGGGTAGGGCCGTGCCGTCCGGAGTGACGGTAAGAAATATATCCCCCCAGCCGTTCATGCAACGTTTCGGGCGGGTTTCGTAATAATCCGGCACCACGAAAATGATCTTCATGGAGTCGCCCAACTTCTCCCGGTACTGATTTACCAAGACTTCGGCCTTTTGCAGCTGCTCCCGGGAGGGTAACAATTGCTCGCGGTTGTGAAATGCCCAGCCGTAGTATTGGGTGTTGGCCAGTTCCACATAGTCCGCCTGCAATTGCGCGGACAGTTCCAGTATCTGATCCACCTGATCCACATTGCCCCGGTGCAAAACAAAATTCAGCACCATGGGATAGCCCTGCTTTTTGACCTCTTGTGCCATGGCCAGCTTTTGGGAAAAAGCTTTGTCGCTGCCGGCGAAATAATTGTTCAACGCTGCTGAGCTGGCCTGAAAGCTGATTTGAATATGATCCAGCCCTGCAGTTTTCAGCGCGGCGATCTTATCGGCGTTCATGCCCACACCGGAAGTGATCAGATTGCTGTAAAAACCCAGGCGCCGCGCTTCGGCGACCAGTTCAGTCAAATCCTCCCGCACCAGTGGCTCACCACCGGAAAATCCCAACTGTACCGCGCCCATTTCCCGCGCCTCCCGCATGACTCGCAACCAGTCATCGGTGGTCAGCTCGTTTTTGATGGAAGCGAATTCGATGGGGTTGGAGCAGTAGGGGCACTGCAGCGGACAGCGGTAGGTGAGTTCGGCCAGCAGCCAAAAGGGCGGTTTGATCTCTGCAGGAATGGTGTCATTCATGGGTCAACCAGCGCCGTTGGAATGCTGTGGCGAAAAACTCCTTGATATCCGCCTCTATGTTCTCGGTCTCGGGGAATTTTTGCCGCAGCTCTGCAATCACCTGGCCCACGGATTTTTCTCCGTCGCAGCGGCAGAGAATTTCGCCGCCGCTGAAATTCAGTTTGATCATGCCCTCCGGATACAAAAGCACATAAGCGTCCTGGGCAGGCTCCCACTGCAGGCGAAAATGCGGGTTGAAGCGCGGTATCCAGTCGTCGTTCACCGAGTCGCTCATGCCGGTTGCTCGCAGTTGTGATAGGGCGGAGTTTTATGCACATAAGCCATGGTCATGGCATCGAGCATGGTCCAGAGAATATCGAGCTTGAATTGCAGAATGGACAGGGCGTGTTCCTGCTGTGCGCGCGTGACGAAGTGGTCCAGGGTCACGCGCAGTCCCTGTTCCACATCGCGACGCGCCTCGCCGAGACGCTTGCGAAAATAGGCGTAACCCGCCGGTTCGATCCACGGATAATACTGCGGCCAATTGTCCAGGCGCCGCTGATGAATTTCCGGGGCGAAGAGTTCGGTCAGCGATGAGCAGGCGGCCTCCTGCCAGGTGGCGTTGCGGGCGAAATTGCGATAGGCATCCACAGCGAAGCGCACGCCCGGCAGCAGATGTCGCTGATCCAGAAGTTCCTGCCGTGTCATGCCGCAGGCTTC
>Ga0065721_10049372_pt1 | contig 35917 bp, 29 predicted proteins | sample Mesricmetagenome_FD_59108 | JGI IMG/M metagenome (GOLD analysis project Ga0065721, IMG submission 59108) | Mesophilic microbial community from rice straw/compost enrichment Sample: eDNA_1 v2 (version 2) | ecosystem: Engineered > Solid waste > Grass > Composting > Bioreactor | place: USA: Davis... | reverse complement strand
GGTATATGGTCTTTGGGATTGTTGGCTATTTTTCTATCCATTTCAGGATCGATCATTTTTTCCATAAAAAAATATTTAAACGGTGTATGCTTTGGGCGGTATCAACAATGGTTTGATCATATTGTCCAGCTTGGCCGAGAACATGCGGTACGCATCGGATACATATTCCAGCGGTATGCGGTGCGATATCAAACCCTTCGGGTTCAGCCGGCCTGCCATCACATGATCGATGAGTTTGGGCAGTAGTCGTTTTACCGATGCCTGGTTGGCGCGTACGGTAATGCCTTTGTTCATGATGCTGCCTACGGGCACCAGGTTCCAGGGTGGCCCATACACACCCACTATAGATAATATGCCGCCTTTTTTTACCGAGTTGATGGCCCAATGTAAGGCGGTGGCATTACCGGCCTGCAGCATCAGTTGTTTGCCGGTGATGTTTTGCAGTTTGCTGCCGGTGGCATCGCAGCCCACAGCATCTATGCACACATCGGCGCCCAGCCAGTCGGTGGTTTTTTTCACAAATAGCACCGGGTCGTCCATCTCTTTGAAATTATAGGCTTCGCAATAAGCATATTTGCGGGCGAACTCCAGCCGGTATTCCAGGTGATCGATGATGATAACCCGGCCTGCTCCAAACAGCCAGGCGCAACGTGCGGCCATAATGCCTATGGGTCCGGCGCCAAAAACTACAACGGTATCGCCTTTTTGAATGCCGCCCATTTCAGCAGCCTGATAGCCCGTGGGGGTAACATCGGTGAGCATTACGGCATCTTCTATATCCAAACCCTGAGGAATAATGGTAGGGCTTACATCGGCATACGGCACACGAACATATTCTGCCTGGCCGCCATCGTAACCGCCGGCAATATGGGCATATCCAAAAAAGCCGCTGGTAGCGGTGGCTTCGGGATTTGATTCATGACAATTGCCATACAATTCCTGTTGGCAAAAGGGGCAGCTGCCACAGGCAATATTAAAGGGAACCAGTATGTGGTCACCCACTTTTAGCTTCTCCACACCCGATCCCACCTCTTCCACAATACCGGTAAATTCATGCCCAAACGTCATGCCCACGCGTGTGTCGGGTACCAGTCCATGGTATAAATGCAGATCAGAGCCACAGATCAATGATCGTGTAACACGTACGATCACATCAAAGGGATGTTCGATCCTGGGTTCAGGCCGGTTGCGGTCGGCCCTTATCCTGAATGGTCCCCGGTAATTCATTGCTAACATATCTGATGTTTTTTTGGGATCAGTGATAAAAAAACCAGACCAAAGTCCGCACTATGGCGGCTGTAAATAAAAAGGCTGCCCCCTCCCGGGACAGCCTTTTGCCTGTTATTGCTGATGAACGATCAATTGTGTGAAACGCCAAACGTAAAGCCGGTGATTTCACTGCTGGTGAGGAAATATCTGATACCGTTGCGGTCGGTTTGTTTATTCAGGTGCATGATGCTTTCCGTATTTCCCAGCATGCCCAATTCTTTCAATATCATACTGCTTTCTTTAGCGGGCATTTTGGGGTCCACCGCATGAATGAGGGTAGCCATACACAGGAAAATGTCGGTGGCCGACTGAATAGAACCGTCGCCCGTGCCGATCATCATTACGTCCAGCACTTTTCCCGTTTCTTTATGCATAGTGCCTGCCAGGGCCAGGTGGCTGTTGAGGGTGGCATGAAAGGTGTTTTGCAGGTTGCCTTCTGTTATCAGCAGTTCGGCAATCTCATAACCCAGTTTGGTGTGCGGGACGGCCTTGTTGAAGGCCGTTTTAAAATCATAGGGTGTATTGAAAACAGGTTTTTTGATTAATGGAGTAATATCTGCCCTGGCTAAACGGGCAGATGGATGTTGCGCTTCCGGATCCTGCTTTTTAGCAGCAGCATTGGTCCAAAGCACATAAATTCCAATGGGAACGATCAACAAACAAAGCAGCAGTACGAACCAGGTGTTATGAAACCATTCGGCACGGGCCGGGCGATTATTCATAGCATGCGGATTTTAATATGAACGTGAATAAGCTTTTCTTAGTGTTTATAACCCATTATATTATAGTATTTTAGTATATTATTCCGCTAACCTGGTCAAGGGAATAGGACGCTTGGGCTTAAAAATTTCATCCTCTATAAATAAATAATATCTTTACGACCTCTTATCCGCTGCTTACCTGTTTCCCACATTAAGAAATAACCCGCAATATGAACGGTCTGGCCCTGCCGGTCCGGAAATACAATTGTTACGAAAGCCTATAAACCCTTAAACATCTGACTGCTTTATGCTGACTGGCTTTGCTGTTTGCAGGCTACTGAATGTCCCGGTTTTCCTGGTATTGCTTGGCGTAGTTTTTTGTATGGCAGGGATGCCTGGTGATGTACATGCCCAGACGCCTGTGGTGAGTTCTGTTTCACCCAATCCCGCCTGCCAGGGTGAAACGATTACCATCATTGGTTCTAATTTTACCGGTGCTACTGCAGTACGAATTGGCAACCTGGCTGCTACCAATGTAAAAGTGGTGAGCGACAATGTCGTTACTGCCGTTGTGCATGAAAACGCCACGAGCGGGCAGGTAACGGTTGCCAATCCTGATGATACCAGTAACAACAACGTAATCATCGACATAAAACCAGCGCCCCAACCGCAGTTGACGGATGTGGGTTATGTAAACGGGCCTTTTATAAATTGCGATGGCAGTTCTACCTATGTATTAAGGGTCGGGAACAGCAGTTCTGCCGTTATAGGTACCGGTTATTCCTACACCATTGACTGGGGCGATAATACGCCTCTATTTAAACAAACCGACTGGCCACTTGACGCCGAAACTTCGCATACCTACAATGCACAGGGATTTTTTAATGTAGTCATCAGTATTACGGCGCCCAATGGTTGTACCAGATCTAATATACACCGCTTTTATAATGGGAAGAATCCATTGGCGAGTTTTACCACTACCCATCCAACTACGGGTTTGTGTACACCAGCGCCGGTAGAGTTCAAGATAGGTGACTGGTCGTCCAATACTACAGGTACTGTGTATGAAATTTATTTTGGTGATAATTCGCCCCGTGTGCGGCTCAACCATCCATTAAATGCCAATGGAGTGGCCGAACTGGTATCTCATACCTATAGCACTACTTCATGTCCCGATAAAGCCGATTTTACGGCCGAACTACATGCCAGCAATGGCTGTTTTACCACTATTTACACACTGAACCAGATCATAGTTAGAAAGAACCCGGAGCCTGATTTTACTACTACCCCCTTACAGCCTTGCGTAAACACACTGGTTTGTTTTAACAATACATCTATCAATGGTTTCAGTGGCAACTCCTGCGACACAAATCGAGTGTTCACCTGGGATTTTGGCGATGGTTCACCCACCAGCAATGACGTCAATCCCTGTCATACCTATACTGCGCCGGGTACGTATAGGGTAAAACTTACTGCGTCGAATGCCACCTGCGGCGGCGGCACCGTTGAAAGAACCATTACCGTGCTCGACAAATCACCCGCCCCCACCGTAACACCGGTAACCTATTGTCAGGGACAGCCACCTGCCCGGCTCGGCGCCACCGGCACCAACCTGTTATGGTATACCACCGCCACCGGCGGCACGGGCAGCGCCACTGCTCCCATACCTGCTACCAATACACCCGGTACCTTTACCTGGTATGTAAGCCAAACCGTCGCCGGCCGTTGCGAAGGTTCGCGGTCGCCCCTTACCGTTACCATCAACCCCCTCACCGGCGGCGCCTGTTGTAGCTACTCCCGTGCAATTGTGCCAGAACCAGCCCGCTACGGCTTTAACCGCTACCGGCACGGGTTTAAAATGGTACGATGCGCCCAGTGGCGGTTCGGCATTGCCTGATGCACCTACACCCAATACTTCCACACCCGGCAGCAAAACCTGGTATGTGAGCCAGACTGTGAATGGTTGCGAAGGACCCAGATCTGCCATTGAAGTGATCGTGAATGCACTGGCTACCGAACCCGTAGTTACACCCACCATCCAAATTTGCCAGGGCGATGTGGCGGCGCCCCTCACCGCCATCGGCACCAATTTAAAATGGTACGATGTGCCCTCGGGTGGCACAGCCCTGCCGGCAGCTCCCATACCCAATACTTCCACAACCGGCTCCCAAATCTGGTATGTAAGCCAGGTAACAGGTTGTGGCGAAGGACCGCGGGCACCCATTACAGTAAAAGTAAATCCCAGACCTTCTGCCAGCATCAGCTATTTGCCGGCCATTTTGTGTAATATCAACAACGGCCCGGTAACGGTTACTTTTAGCGGAACCACCGGTGGTGTATATACGATTATGCCGGCCAGCGGTTTGTTCATCAACCCCACCACCGGCGAGATCAATCCCACAAATGCCACACCGGGTACCTATACCATACGCTATACCATTCCCGGTTTGGGGGGATGCGCCGATTACTCCGTCACTACCACGGTCACCATCAACAGCACCCCAACGGCCACCATTGCCTACCCGGCTATTTGTAGTGCCGACGGTGTTACGCCTGTGCAACGTACAGGCAGTGGGGGAGGCGTTTATAGGTCCGATGCCGGACTAACGATCGATGCCAATACTGGCGCCATCACACCTGGCAGCAGTACACCGGGTACGCATACGGTTACCTACGAAATAGCACCCTCAGGGCCCTGCCCGGGTTTCATCACTACTACGGATGTTACCATTACGCAGGCGCCATCTGCCACGATTGCGTACACACCGGCGGTGGTATGTAATGTGCAGTCTGCCCCTGTAGCCGTTATACGTACGGGCACACCGGGTGGCGTCTATTCCATAATACCGGCAACGGGTTTAACCATCAATACCAGTACTGGTGAAATCAACCCGGCCAATGCCACGCCGGGAACCTATATCATTAAATATTCGATAACGGGAACGGGCGGCTGCCGCCATTTTGAAACCACCACCACGGTAACGGTAAATGGTGCGCCAACAGCTACGATAGCATACCCGGCTGCTCCCTATTGCACAAGTAATTCCACACCGCAAAAACTAACGCTTACCGGCACCACAGGCGGTACTTTTACCGCACCGGCGGGTTTATTCATTGACGCCGCCACGGGTGATGTGAACCCATCGTTGAGCACGCCGGGTACTTATACGGTTACTTATACAATTGCGGCTGCACCGCCTTGTCCGGGTTATGTAACTACTACCGATATAGAGATTGTTGAAAGCCCGGTGATTGCTTTCCCTGCCGCCAGTGAAACAATTTGTTCGGGACAAACGGCTTCTTTCCGTCCTGGTTCGTCCGTTGCCAATGCCATCTTCAGCTGGGCAGTGGTGGGTCAGTTGCCGGCCCATGTGCAGGGTGTTACATCGGGCAATGTATCCGGTGCCAATCCATCCATCGATCTTACATTTACCAATACGGGCACAGTTAGTGAAACCATCGATGTACAGGTGATGGCTGCCAACCCGGCACAGGGTGTTTGTATATCCACACCGCAAATCATACGTGTTACGGTGAATCCATTACCTCCCCCGCCTGTGGCCGATACCTTTCATTTGTGTATGGCCGCACCACCGGGGGCATTGCATATAGATCCCCTGCCGGGCACTACCATCAGGTGGTACGATCAGAATGGTGTATTGCTGCATGCAGCACCGGTGATCAATACATCGCTGCCTGCGCAGTTTGTGTTTTTTGTATGTCATGTATCCAGTAATGGATGCGAAAGCCCCAAAACAAAAATGCTGGCCATTGTACATCCCACTGCCAAAATTGTTGGTTCTTCCTATACACATCCTGCCAGTTGCGGTATTCCATCCGGTGTTATTGAGCTGGATGTGCTGGATTTGAATAACAACGGCATTCCTAATTTGCCGGTGACGGTGCATTATGAAAAATTCCAGGTGCGCTATGCCGCAGCTGCCAGTACCGATGGCACGGGCAGGATCACGGTTCCCCTGGTGGCAGGCACCTATAGCCATATTTATGTGGAGACGGGAATTGGCTGTATGAGCCAACAGCTACCGGATGTATTTGTATTGAAAGATCCCAATCCGCCGGCGCAACCGGTTGCCGGTTATAACCCGCCCATATGCAGTGGCACGCCCTTGCAGTTGACGGCTTTGTCGCCCACCAGCACGGCTGCCGGCCAAATCGATTATGTATGGGCCGGACCAGCCTTTGGTCCGCTGGGTGATACCTCGCGAACCACCAACGTGGTGTTCCCTTCGGCAGAATTGTCGCATGCGGGCACCTATATCGTATACGCCATCCAGAACAATTGTATATCCCTGCCCGCCACCTTTCATGTAGAGGTAAAGCAGGCGCCTTCCAAACCCATCGTTTCCGTTCGCAATCCATTGTGTGTGGGCGACGACCTGGTACTACAGGCCACCAGCGCCATGCCGGGTAACAGTTCGGTAATAGAATATACCTGGAAAGGTGCGGGCAGGGGTTTCCCCATCTATTCATCGGTAGCCCGCCTGGATAGTGTGCGAATTGAAGATAGCGGTATTTATACCATCACGGCTTTGGCGCCGGCAACGGGTTGCAGTGCATCTACCGATACGCTCATACAGGTGGGTGATTATCCCATTGTGAAATTTCCGCAGGACACCGTTACCCTGCCTACCGGGTTCCTGTTGAAAATGGCGCCGGTGATTACCAATGCAGCCGAACCGGGTATTATGCCCATGAAAAATTTTGCCTGGTTGCCTTCGCAAAACGTGCTGTGTAACGATGATGTGTGCAGCACGCCTGTTACCACAATAAAGAACAATGCCTGTTATGTAGTGAAAGCTACCAATGTATATGGTTGCAGCGGAAGCGATACCATGTGTGTGAAAGTATTCTGTAACAATTCGCAGGTATTTATACCGAATGCATTTGCGCCCAACGGCAACCTGGCCGAAAACACCCGGCTGGTAGTAAGAGCATCGGGCATTGCTTCAGTAAAATCGTTTCGTGTGTTTAACCGCTGGGGAAAAATCGTGTTTGAGAAAAATAATTTCGCGCCCAACGACCCCAGCCATGGATGGGATGGCAGGGTGAATGGCCGCATGGCCGATCCCGGCGTATATATTTATACGGTAGATGTGATTTGTGAAAATAATGTGCCTTATACCTATAAGGGAGATGTTACGTTGTTTTAAGGGAATAGAAAGTTGAATATTGAATAATGAATGTTGAAGTGGTTAGTTTGTAGTTCCAAAAGCAATATTCGACATTCCAGACTTTATTTTAAATAGCTGTTTATGAAACTGCCTAAAAAACTGATCGCTTTGGTGATGATGGCCTGGCAATACCCGGGCGTTTGTTGGGCGCAGGATGTAGGGTTTTCGCAATTCTTCGACCAGCCTTTGCTGCGTAACCCCGCGCTGGCCGGCTTTTTTGATGGCGATATGCGTTTTGTGGCTTCGTACAGGAACCAGTGGCAAAGTATCACCACGCCCTATCGTACATTCGGACATAGTTCGGAATTCAAGTTGCCCGCGCATATTGTAGAGTACGATAACATCACGGTGGCATTACAACTCATCAGGGATATTGCCGGCACATCGCAATACAACACTACGCAAATTTTACCGGCGGTGAATTACAGCCTGCCCCTGAATACCGAAGATCATTATTTATCGCTGGCCTTTATGGGCGGGTTGATGCAGCACCGTTTCGATCCCACCAAGCTGGTGATGAACGATCAGTTTGTTTCGGGCACCAACGGCACCTTCAGCATATTACCTGCCACCCGCCAGGTGTTTAATAATACCAACGTGAATTATTTCGATCTCTCGGCAGGGCTCAGTTATTTTGGTGTGGCGGGTAATGTAAATTATTGCGTGGGCGCAGGTATGTTCCATCTTACCAAATCGAAAAATGGCTTTTTTGATGGGAAGGCCATATCGCTTAACAAAAAACTGGCCTTCAACATTGGCATGTCGGGGCGAACCAGCGAAACCGATTTGCTTACTTTTTATGCCGATTATTTCAAACAGTTTGGACCGGCGTTTACACCTGTTGGCATCAGCAGTTTTCAGGCGGGTTTGTTGTTTAGTCACGACCTGTTTGTGATGGATGATATTCAAAAAACCATCACCGGTGGTATACTGTATCGTTGGGACGATGCCATTATTCCCATTGTGCAATTGCAGCTATCGAAGTTTAGCATTGGCGCCAGTTACGATGTAAACATCAGTAAGCTGGTGGCGGCCAGCAGGTACCGCGGTGGTTTTGAACTGATATTGAGTTACCGGGATTTTTTGAATGGACTTAACTCGGTATTGATGCAGGGTTTATGCCCACCCGGGCGACGCATATTATAGTTTTAGCAGCAGATTTCATCGTTATCAGGGAAATATATTTACAAATTTTATTGTTTATAGATTTTCTGTAATTTTCTCCCTTCCTGTTGAAAATAATAACGATGAAATATTTAATTGCCTGCTGTTATTTATTGTTTGCCATTACTTCCTTTGCACAAGTTGATTTGTCGGGTTATAATCAGAAAAGCGGTACCACCGTTATTAGTAAAAACAATGAGCTGCATGTAAGCTGGCCTGCCGGCGACGATGGACAGGCTACACTGGTGTTAAGTCTGGCACCCGGTCAGCCGCTGATAAAAAGCATACAGTTGGCTGACAAAGAAATTGTTACCGGTGTTGATCCTGCCTTTATACTTACCGTTGGTAAGCGCGACCTGATCTCGCAAAACGGCTGGAATATATTTTTTGACAAGACTGCCTTCCTGCCACATACTTCTTATACCGTAAAGCTGGAAAAACAAAGCGCCAAAGTAAACAGCATGGGTGCACGAACCGTAATTGCTATTGGAACCGTAAGCGCCGGTTCATTTACCGGTGATATTGAAATAACGGTTTATAAGGGCAGCCCATTGCTTAATATGGCCGCGGTAATGACCACCCAGGTTGATTCTACCGCTATTATATACGATGCAGGGCTGGTGCGTAACACAGCCTGGAAACAGGTAGCCTGGTCCAATACAGATGATTTTATTGAAACCTCAACAACCGCAGGCGCTGCTGAAAACATAGCCGTAAAATACCGTACCATTATTGGTGAAAGTGAATTTGGCAGCGTAGCCATTTTCCCCGCACCGCATCAATATTTCTATCCGCTGGACAATGCATATAATTTAAAATTCACCTGGCATGGAACCAACTACCGTAACATGATACCGGGTTATGGCATTGGTATTCGGCAGGACCTGATGGGTGATATGCGCTGGGTGCCCTGGTTCAATGCGCCTCCCGGCACCGCGCAACGGCTGAACTTTTTTTGCCTGCTCAGCACCGGCAAAGACGGCCGCGCTTTGGAAAATGTAAAAGCTTTTACACATGGCGATACCTATAAACCGCTGACAGGTTATTATACCATGGCCAGCCATTTTCATACCGAGCATACCGATGATGTGCTTACGCATAAGCCCATCCCTTCTATACCCGGTTTTGTAAAGGCCTTGCGCCGTACCGGTGTAAACATCATGCACCTGGGCGAGTTTCACCTGGCCGGCAATCCCGGCGATCCCGGTCCCAAACGCCTGAAAGAGTTCAAAACCGAGTTTGATGAATGTGAGCGGTTGTCTGGCGGCAATTTTTTGATGCTGCCCGGCGAAGAGCCCAACCGGTATTTCGGCGGTCACTGGATGAACATCTTCCCCAAACCCGTATACTGGATCGCCAACCGCCAGCCCGATCAACCTTTTGTTTCAGAGGACTCCGTATATGGAAAAGTGTATCGCGTATCGAATAAAGAAGAAATGCTGCGGCTGTTACAGGAAGAGAAAGGACTGGCCTGGACAGCGCATGCACGCACCAAGGGCTCTACGGGCTTCCCGGATAAATATAAGGAAGAAGCATTTTTTAAATCAGACCGTTTCCTGGGCGCAGCCTGGAAAAACCTGCCCGCCGATCTCTCGCAACCACGACTGGGCAAACGTATACTGGATTTGATGGACGACCTGGCCAACTGGGGCCATAAAAAATATGTGATTGGTGAAGCCGATATCTTCAAAATTGAACCCGACTATGAACTGTATGCACACCTGAACATCAACTATGTGCAACTGGACCATTTACCGGCATTCAAAGACGGCTGGCAGCCCGTACTGGACGCCATGGAGCATGGTAAATTCTTTGTATCTACCGGTGAGGTATTATTGCCTTCGTTTTCGGTAAACGGAAAAGGATCCGGTGAAACCATCAGCCTCGACAATAAAGGCAATGCCACCGTTGAACTAACGGTAGACTGGACCTTTCCTATGAATTTTATCGAGATCATTTCGGGTGATGGGGAAAAGGTATATCGCGAAAGAAAAGAACTGAGTCATACTTCTGCATTTGGCAAAGAAAAATTCAAATACACTGTAAACCTTAAAAACAGGAAATGGGTGCGGGTAGAAGCCTGGGATGTGGCTGCTAACGGGGCATTTACCCAGTTTGTATGGATCAACTAGCTTCGGATTATTTTACTTTATAGTGGCATGATTTTTTTAACCACTAACCATTATTCACCTAAATAGTGGTTTATGGAAGATAAAAACAAAACCAAAAGTCAGAAAGGTGGTGGAATGGCAACTGGTAATGAATCGAGGCGAGATGAACCAGTGAACGAAAAAACCAGTTTGGGAGGCGACTTTAATTCAGGTGTAACCTCCAATGATCCGAAAGAAAAAGAAGAGATTGAAAAGAAAGGACCGATGGCGAAAGAACAACCACCATCGGAAAGCAACAAAACCCTGACAAAAGAAAACCTGCCTGATGCTACAAATGAATCGACCGGGAAAACGGGCAGTGGGCAAAGGCAGGATTCAAATTAAAATCAGGAAGGGTGCTGAAAAAACAGCACCCTTCGTGTTTAATGATTATACCGGTATTCTTCCGGCGTCATATGATAGCGTTTTTTGAAGTTTCTTATGAAAGCGCTCGCATCTTCATAGCCAATTTGCGGAACAATTTCATTCACTGCCAGTGAAGTATTCTTTAACAAATGACCGGCTTGCGTAAGCCGTATATCTTTCAGGTATTGGTAAGGACTGATGTTAAACAATTCCTTGAACAGCTTACTCAGGTGAGCGGCTGAAAGGCGGGTGATATCGGCCAGTTTGCTCAACGATATATCGTTGCTGCGATAATTGGCATGCAGGTAGTCGATGGCATAACAAAGGCGTTTGTAACATTCCTTTTGCGTAGATGCCTTTCTCACCCTGATATTGCTGAACCGGTATTTTTCCTGATTATGCTGTTGTAATAATGCATTCAACAGTTCGCATAATAATTCTTCCAGCAACAGCAGGTTGGGTTTAGCGCTTTCAATGCATTGTACAATTTGTTGCTGCAACCATGCCAGGTGAGGAGAAAAATGGTAGAGTTTTTCAAAAAAATAAATGGGCTGTTCATTCCATAACCCGATATTGTCCAGCAGCACTTCGTCTTTTTCTTTCAGTGTACCCAGTACATCGTTCAACACGCGGGTGCCAAAGAATACCGACAGGGATTTTACATGCTCGGGGAATTCCACTTCGCAAAGATATTGCTGCCCGCGGTTCAGCAGCAGGTACTGCATGGGCGATACCCTGGCCATGGTATTATCGAAATGATAATATTCGTGGCCTTGCAAGGTGGTTTTGAAAGTAAAGGGTGTGTTGTAATGTTTTTCGTATTGTTTTTTTACGGCATTACCATAAAAGATGGTGTATTCGGAATGAAAATGCCTGTGCAGCTCGGGATATTTTTCCGGGTTGTTGTGCCTGGCCCAGTTATCGTATACAAATACCATCAGGATAAGTTTTTCGAAACAAAGGATGTGTTTAACATACTAATTTATAGCAAAGCATGCTTTCCTGAATGAGCACCTGCTATTTTTTTGTACACAAAAAAGCCCCGCCGGGGGCAGGGCTTTGTATACAAACATACTAAAAATTAGTACCGTCCGTCTTTTTTATCCTGCGAGCGTCCAATACCATAACCAACACCGCCTCCTACAACGCCGCCGATCACGGCGCCCAGAGCACGGTTTTTCTTAAGGATTAATGCCCCTGCGCCAGCGCCGGCTGCAGCGCCAATGGCGGTACCTTTGGCGGCCTTACTCCATCCTTTCTTTTGCGGTGGTATCGGCGGAATGGGTTCCACCGGGGCCGAAGCGGGCGCCGGTTTTTCTACCACTCGTTCCTTGTATACCACTTTGGTTACGGGTTTTTGCGGGTGTGCCTGGTTGGATGTATAAGGCGCCGTGTTGGCGTTATTGACCTGTTGTTGTTTCCAGGTCTGGAATTCCTGGAACTCGGTGGCAGACACCGGTACCGTTTGAATGCTGCCTGTAGCAATCTGTCCATTATCTTTACAACCTGCCGCAACCAATAGGGTGGTTAATGTGATGGCTGTTGTGTAAAAAATTTTTTGCATAACGTTCTGTTTTTAGGTTTTTCAATAATGATTCGTATAACACAGGATAGAGGTAGAAAAAGCGTGCCGGAAAAATGGCGATTGTTAAAGGATATGGGTGGTGTTGTTATATGGATTCATTTACAGGAAAATAGACCACTGTTTTTTTAACAAAAAACCGCCCTGGTGCAAAACGGTTTTTTGTTTTGAAAATATTAACAGGCTGGCATTAAACCTTTGTTAGTGTAGCCAGTAACGTTACTGCTCATGGCTGCTGGTGATTTCTTGATAGGCTTCTGCCATTCCTGCTCGTTCTGACAATTAAATATTTCCGGATAAAAAAGCCCTCCCAATGCAGGGAAGGCCTTTATGATTGTTGTTTACAGTGTTTGGTTAAGCGAGGGCCAGTTCTATTTTTTCTGCATGCTGCCAGCACAGGCCTAATAACAGGCAGGCGCATTCTTCGCTGCTGTATTGATGGGGATGCAGGGAACTTGCCGAAGGCGCCATACTGAGATCGCAAACAGCCAGCGGGCTGGAAATTGAATGCTCGTATACCTCCAGTTGATTTTGTTGAATGGTGAATTGAAATTTTTTTCCTTCCACTTCCATATTGCCCGACCGATGTCCTTTGTCTACATGAATACGCCCGATTTCGACGCCGTATTCATTTTTCAAAACTGTTTTGTGATTAAATAAACCACCCGTTTTCCCGACAAAAAACAAACGATGCGTTTCTGCACTGCTGATACGAATGGATTGTTGTTGGGGGTTGTACTTCACTTCCAGTTTTACGGTATCGCCTTCGGTCAACTGGTATTTCCTCATGGCAGCAGACGATTGGTTGGTCAATACCCATTTCATACTATGGTATTTGTGCGGGTGATTAATGAGATGGCTGATCACTTTCACACATCAAAAATATACCTGATATCCATAGAAAAAAACGGTGTGGAATTTTAACCAATCGAATGTGGAAAAAACGAAAATTCTGTTAATAACTGCAATGATTTTTCCGCGTATTTGCCCGCTGTGTTAAGTGAATGTTACGGAATCGTTACCAATTACATGGGAACCACCCTTCCCGAGCCTGAAGTGCTGGAGTTCACAGCGGGTTGGCCCCTGTAATAAATGGTGCCGCTGCCTGAGATACGGGCATTCAGTTTATCGGTAGCATACACCCTGATGGTGCCCGAGCCGTCGATACGTGCATCGGCATCACGAACCTGTACCTGCGACAGGTTGATATTGCCGCTGCCCGAAATACGCGCTTCGCTGGCATTGGCCAGGCCATTTTTTACTTGTATGGAGCCGGAGCCTTCTATCCGGGCTCCGATAACACTGGTAGAAACATCGTTCACCGTGATATTACCCGAGCCTTCAATGCCCAGCCTGATGTTGGCGGGTGCAAACGGACCTGATACATACATATTTCCCGATCCATGAATTTCCAGGTTCCTGGCATCGGGCGCTGTTATGCGAATGGTGATGCCTTCGTGGCTTTTGAGTCTTGTGCTGTGGCGGAAACGGATTTTCAGTTCATCGCCTATTACTACCGTTTCCATTTCATCGAGAATGTTTTGCTGTGCCTGAAGCTCTACTTTGAATATCGAATCCTGTGTGAAGTAGGTTTCGGCAGGAACGCTTACCTGCAGGCTGTTGAAGGCCGCGGTGGGGCGTGTTTCCGATACCACGGGACCTTTGCCGACGAGTTTTTCGCAGGAGGTAAGGATAATGAGAGAGGATACTAAAGGTAGAAGTGCGTTACAATGTTTCATGACTACTATTTAAATCATTTATAATACTATGACCTGCACACGAAGTGTGAAAAATCAAAACTCCACCTTATAATTCACCACCGGTATAATCCCATTCTGATACCCCATCACCAAGCCTCCCTTCAGCACATCATAATACGGCCTGTCTTCATTCTCCCTGTTCATCACATTCTGTATATCCAACGATAATGTGCTCGTCAGCTTCTCCCTGTTCCACTTCAAACTCACCCTTATATCAGGCCTGATATAAGGTTTCAACTGCCGGCTATAAGCCTCCTTCTCAAAATAAATGGTATATCCTTCCTGTTGCGACCGCACCACATCTACCGGCGTATACCTGAATGCTCCGGCATACACCATCTTGATATTGATGCCCAACACCCGGCGCTGCCCATCCAGGGGAAACTCTTTCCCCCCCACCCCATTGAACAGGTAGTTTCCGTTAAACCGCGTATTCCTTTCTATCCCGTCTGCGGCGGTATATTTCGATTCATAAAAAGAACAATTGAGCATATAATAAAAGTGGTTGCTCAAATATTTCTCCAGCGACAATTCCACTCCATAATTTCTTCCCTTGCCGTCATTCACCAACGGGTCGGTAATGAACTCACTGAGTATATTCAATGTGCTGAATGTTTTTTTACGGTCAACAGTTACCGGTACATTGAATAAACGTTGGTAATAGATTTCAGCACGCGCACGCAGGTTGTCACCCACCAGGCGGCTATACGATAGCACCAGGTGTTGCGCTTTGGTAAGATCAAGGTTTTTATTGATCAGATGATCATTCTCGTCTTTCGCAAAATACACACCCAATGCCTGCAACTGGCTGTGCAGTCCATAAGCCAGCGCCAGCGAACTTTTGCTGTCTACATCCCATTTTACCGAGAAGCGCGGCTCGGCCGATCCGGTATGGTTGTATAACAAGGCCAGGTAATGCAAACCTGCATTAAACATAAGCCGGTTCATGGGTTTGTACTGCCATTGCACATAAGCCTGTACGGTTTGTGTGTTGCCTTTGGTTTTGATGTTTTCCAGTAACGGCGCGTTGGGATTTTCTTTCGATAGTTTATAGTATTTGAAATTGATAAAATGTACCGAAGCGCCGGCCCGGAGGGCAATCCTGTTACTCACTTTATGGTTCAGCACCGATGAGGCCATGATTTTTTGCGTAACATAATTGTCTTTGTAGCTGTTGACAATGGTTTTGCTGTTTTGCACATACCGTTCATCAAAACTGTTTTGGTTATAGGAATAGGCCAGTGCCGATTTCAACGTTGTTTGTGCATCAAGCGAGATGGTATGGGTGATACCGGTAGCGCCGGTATTGCTTTTAAACCGGCCGCTGTAACGATCGCCTTCTCTTTCCCATTTCGTGGAATCGGTTTCCATTTTTTCATTGTCTGAACTCAATCCGCCAAAACCAAAAATGGTAAACCGGCCTTTGTTTTTTGTGGGCAGGTAAATATTGAACGAGAGGTCCTGGAAATTGGTAGCGCCATCGGTAAGCGATACCCCCATCTTGTCGAGCAGCGACAGGGTAGAGTAGCGGTAATTCACCAGGTAAGAACCCTTGTAGGAAGGGGAAAAGGGACCTTCTGCTGCCGCATTCAGTCCCAATAGCCCCGCCTGTAACGCATACTCCTTCCTTTCGTTATTGCCTTTCCTTAGTTTCAGGTCAAATACTCCACTCAATGCATTGCCATATTCGGCAGCAAAGGCGCCGGTTAAAAAGTTGGAGTTGGCCAGTAACTGCGAGCTTAATATGGAAATGCCGCCACCACTGCGCCCGGCTTCACTAAAATGGTTGGGATTGGGAATGTCTACCCCTTCCATACGCCATAATAATCCGGTAGGCGCATTGCCACGTATTACAATGTCGTTGCCGCCATCATCGGCAGATACTACGCCTGCAAAACCCGTTACCATGCGCAGGGGATCGTTTACGGCAGCGGCATATTTCTGCGTTTCTTCCACAGTGAATGCACGGGCGCTCACCACGCTCATATCGTTCAGCGGTTTGTTCTTTTTACTGCTGGCGGTAACGGTCACAGTTTTTTCTGCCTGCACCTTTGTATCCATAGTTATGTTCAGCACTACTTCCTTACCAGTATTCACTACTATGTTCGATGCGGCTGCATCGGTATACCCGATATGAGAAACAAGCAGGGTATAAGTGCCCGCCGGTACATGGGTAATTCTGAATTGCCCCATCGAATCGGCCATCACGGTAATATGAGTGCCGGATAGTTTAATGGTGGCTCCCGCTATGGGTGTTTGCAGCAACTGGTCGCTTATAGTACCACGTATTGTTTGAACCAGTTGCGCAAAACCCGTTACTCCTGTGATGAGGCAGGAAAACACCAGCATGATTGTTTTGTATTGTTGATTCATGACTATACTTGTTTATGAAAATGTGACAACCGAAGCAGGTACCCCCCCTATGCGGACTGAGAAAATATTGAATGTTGAATTTTGAATGTTGAATTTTGAAGTAATACATTAGCATTCAATATTTAAAACAGGCTTATCCCTGCTGTCCAACCTAACCATCCATGCACGTTGTTATTCCAAAGTTCAGACACCAGGTAGCCATCGTTGGCGATATCGAACTTGTAGCCTTTTACAGCCGATGGCTGGTTGGAATAGTACACCGAGTATACTGGCCCTGCGAATAAGGCAATGCCTTTTCCCAACTTCACTGTACCCAGCAATTGCAACCTGCTTAGCTGATTGTGATAATGCCAGTTGCCGAGATACAGGTATTGGGTGGTGAGCTCGGGGTTCACCGTAAATCGATTGCCCAGTTTTCTTTCATGGCCAATACCGAAGCCAAAGCTGAAGGCCTTGTCGTCTTTGCCGGTATTGACGCCTGCCAGCAGGATATTATACAATTTTGAATTACCTGTTTTTACCGCCAGCGTAGCATGCAATACTTCATTGCTGCTTATGGTTACTTTGTGATAACCTTTTCTCACAATATTGATAATACCCAGGCTAAAACCATCTGATGTATCGGCAATATTGATCAGGCCTATCTGCAATCCCTTTAAATGACGCGTATAGTTTAAAATACCCGATGCCTGCACGCCGGTCACCTGGTGTACGGCGATATTGACAATACCCGCCATTTGAATGCCCTGTACTTTACCGCCGGCATAATTGCTGATACCGGCACTTTGTATGCCTTGGAATTTCCCTGCGGTATGATTGTGCAGACCGGAACCCTGTACGCCTATGAAGTTTTTACCAACATAGTTGATCAGTCCGCTGTATTGCACACCGGTCACCTGTTCCTGTACGCTGTTAAACAATCCGGCTAACTGCACGCCCCGGGTATAACCACCCACCAGGTTAAACAATCCGGCTGCCTGTACATACTGCGCGTTCCTTTTATTGATATTAAAAAGGCTGCCCAGTTCAACACCATTCACACTGCCGGTTTGCCCGCCGTATACGTTCAGTGACATATTGCTGGTGGTATTGATATCCTCTTTGCCCTGCGAAGATAGCCCGGGTACTATGGCAATTCGAAAGGGAACATGAATGAACTGTTGTTTTATGGAGTCCAATTGCGCCTCGGCGGTATGCAGTAATAGTCCCGCTGCTGCCGCTAACAAAATTTTCTTCTTTGTCATTTTTGTGAAATTTCACATATGACAATCACAAAAGAATCTACCCCTATGGAGAAGAATATTCAATATTTAAAAAATGGCTATCCCCGCATTCCATCCAATCCATCCCTTTACATTATCGCCCCACAGGTCGAATTTGTGATAGTTGGGAGAGGGAATATTAAAACGGTACCCGGGTTCTTTGGATGGCTGGTCGGAATAATACCAGGTGAAGGAAGGACCGGCAAAAACAGTAAACCATTTGCTGAGTTTGTAGTTGAATTGCAAATGAATTTTATACAGCAGGTTGGCATAATTCCAGCTACCCAGGTACAGATACTGCAGGGTATATTCCGGGTTAATGGAAAAACGTTTGTTCAGTGAAAATTCATGCCCCACGCCATAACCAAAGCCAAACAGCTTGCTGCTATCGTTGCGGCCGCTGTTGGCGCCCATTAGCAGGATGCTATACAGTTTATTGTTGCCGGTTTTAAAGGCGGCATTGGCTTCCATCACCTCACTGGTATAAAAGGCCAGTTTATGATAACCCTTGAAAACAATATTGATAAGCCCGATACTGTATCCCGATGAACTATCTGCCACATTGATCAAACCAATTTGTACGCCTTTCATTTTTTTAGCGTAGTTGAAAACAGGGGCCAGCTGCGCGCCTGTCATTTCGCGGTTGGCGAAATTGCCAAAGCCAGCAGCCTGTACACCGGTAACCTGTTTACGCGCATAGTTAGCAAAACCTGCCGCCTGCATACCCGTCATGCTGTCGGATACATGGTTGTAAAATCCTGTGGCCTGCAAACCTTTAAAATGCTTTTTGGTATAGTTCGAAAAACCGGCACCCTGTATACCCCTGAAATGGCCGCCCACATGGTTATGCGTGCCGCTGGCCTGCAATCCGGTTACATTTCCCTTTACAAAATTGCTAAAGCCCGATCCCTGCACACCGTTCATATCACTGAGCACATTGTTATGAAAACCGGCTGCCTGCAAACCTGTCACCGAACCGCCCACCACGTTTAGAAAACCCGCGCCCTGTACATAGCGCACATCTTTTTTATCGATATTGAATGCGCCGCCTATTTCCAGACCATTCACGCCTGCGGAATATCCGCCGATGAAGTTGGCAGAAAAATGATTGATGACCTGACCGCTTAACCGGCCATGCGTACCTATCCAGGGCAGTATAGACATTTGCACGGTACGGTTGGCAAAGAATTTCTTCAGGTTCAAACTCTGTATATTCTGTTGGGTATTGAGCAGGAATTTGCCGAAACGCGTTTTTTCTACCCGGTTTTCCTCCTCAACAGCCGGTACGGCCAGGGTGGTGAGGGAATCGAGTGGTGGCTTCACCACGATGGTATCAGGCTTAAAAATATCCACGGGGCTGATGGTTACCACGGGTTCATTGGGCGCTGCAGGCACCATCACGATGGTCAGTTGCTGGTTATACCTTGATTTTACTTCCACCGTGGTGTCTTCAAAAAATTCCCGGCTGATGGTAAGTGTGGCGGTATTATACCGGCTTTTCAATCTTATTTTAAAAAAGCCTTTTTCATCGGAGAGGGTAGAGGCCAGGCGTTGTTTTTCATAAATGGTGGCATTACTGATCTTTTCCCCGGTTTCGCCATTTAATACGTAGCCGCTTACGGTATACACTTTATCGGCACTGGCAGATTGTGCCACAATATCGGGTTTCACCACTGCCTTACGCAGGATGATATAGTTATTGTACTGTTTCCAGGAATAGCGGTTATGGAATAGCTGGTCCAGCACCTGTTGCACCGATTTGTTGCTGGCCGAAATGCTGACCAGGCTATCGCGTTTAATGATGCTGCTGTTATAAGAGAAATAAAAATTGCCCTGGTTGCTGATCAGTTTCAATACATCAGACAATGGCTTGTTTGTGACCTCTATGGAGATCCTTTTATCCAGCAGGTTTTGTGCAATAAGACTACCGGGGGCGCAACAAACGATCATGAAAAGTATAGAAAAGGCCCCCAACAATTTTGTCATACCGGTGTATTCTTCGTGCAAGTTAGCGTAGAATGATTTGTCCTTTTTCTTTTACTACAGAAAAATCAAAGGTTTCGCGCATTACAGTCAGTATTCCTTCCAGGGACTCGTCATCAAACGTTACGTCTATACGCTTTTCACGAAGCTCGGGTGTTTCTATAACAATGTTGACATCATAGGCTTCGTTCACCTTTTCCACCAGTTTCCACAAAGGGGTGTTTTCACATACAAATTTTTTACTACGGTAATAATTGTACAGTTTATCGGTGCTGGCCAGTTTTCGCAGACTGTTTTCGTCCACAATGGCTTTTTCACCGGCATGGAGGGTGATGCTTTTTTCGTCGTTGGTCACCTGTACAATGCCTGTTTCAACAATCACCTCGGTACTGTCGCCGCGGCTTCTTACATTGAACGAAGTGCCCAGCACGGTGATGGTTACATTGTCTGTTTTTACCACAAAAGGTTTGGCCTTATCGGGTTTTACTTTGAAAAAAGCCTCGCCGTTCAGTTGTATGGATCTTTTATTGCCCGTGAACTCTTTGGGATACGACAATTGTGAGTGTTTGTTCAGCACCACTTCTGAGCCGTCCGGCAGGGCATTGGTTTTTACCGAGTCGGCTGCCTGGAAGGTGGCCATCTCTATTACCTGGCCGGGGTTGTTATGGAACAGGAAATAAGTGAGCACGGCAATGCCTATGAACAGTCCCCCGATTATGGCGGCGCGCATGAGGGGATGGTTCATCGGGAATAACCGTGCTGGTGGCGTGGCGCTCCGCCGGCGCACATTTTGTTGAAACCGCTCCCATGCGGCATCCTCATCCACCTCGGTATGGGCTGCCAGGTTTTTGCTTTCCTCCCATATCAGCCTGAAATGGTCGAAATAGCGCCGGTTGGCCTCATCCCGGGCAAGCCATTGCTGCACCTCCTGCCTGTCGGCCTCGGTGGCTTCCCCGGTAAGCTGTTTTACCAGTAAATTATCAATATGTTGTGTATTGTTTTTCAATAAGGTAGTATTTATAAGTTGGTTTGAGTAATAGGTAACAGGCCGGCTATGATCAGCGGCAGATAATCGACCAGTTTAATGCGTAACTGTTTCAAGGCCTTACCCATCTGGTTTTCTACAGTTTTTATGGAAATACCCAGTTGTACCGCTATTTCCTGGTATTTCAGTCCGTCGAAACGGCTCATCTGGAAGATGGTGCGGCATTGCTGCGGCAGGGCATTCAACGCAACCCGAAGCCTTTCTTCCAGCTCTTTCGCCATCATCTTTTTCGAGGCATGATCGGTTTGGTTTTTTTCGTGATGCATAACATGCAATTGGTATTGCGCTCTTATTTTTTGGTGTTTCAGGTAATTCAGGCTTTCGTGGTAAACAGCTCTATACAGGTAAGCTTTCAGCGAGGTTTGAATGGTATCAGGTACTTTCTTCTCCCATATCTTGTAAAACACATTCTGAACCGTTTCCTCCGCCTGAGCTTCGTTTTTCAGGATGGTGAAAGCATAGGCGTACAGGCTTTTAAAGTGATCTTTAAACAGCCGTTCGAATTCCTGTTCGCCGCCGGCAGACAGCGATTGCGTGATGGTAGTTGTTTCGGGATCAGCCACTTTAATACATTGATAATCCGCTTCAAATATAAATGCTTCCAATAAAGTTTTTATCAAATCAGACAATCCAGCCGGATTGTACCCCCACGAAGCTCAAAAAAATTTTTCTTCTTTTTAACAAATGGTCATATAGGCGTTACCACTTATTTGTTTTTCTACTTCGTATATTTTCACTATTATTATGTGGATAAAACAGGCCTCCAATGCTTGTTTTATCCCTGTTTTGGTATTATTATTGAGCCGAACTACACCCCAACACCCCCAAACGTAGATACAAATAAGAATCCAACCATCCGCCTGAAGCCAAAACCGGGTTTCTGAAAGAAAATATTGTACCTAAAACTTCCTTATATGTTGCGATTCCTGCTCGTTTCCATGTACGAGTTAAAACAGTTTCTGCAAATAGTGCTGTGGATAGCCGTTCCGGGAACTATCCTGGCATTCCTTGTAACCACTTTCTTCCACTACAAGCGTAAAAAGAAAAATGCCGAAGCAGGCGATCCTGCCTACATGGAGGGCGCGGGCTCCCATACCGTGGTTCCGCCGGAATCCAATAACCAGCAGGTGCCTGACTGGATCGGGAGCGCCAATCCCGACAACCAGCCCCTGATCAAAAAATATGAGCAGGAAGTGAGAAGGTATCGAGATAACTATGCCACCCTGGAACAGGATTTTCGCGCACTGGAAGAAAAGTATTCCGATTTGCTGAACAAGGCTTACAGCACCGAAAAGCAGAACGACGATACAGCCGCCCGTTTACAGCAGGAAATAAACGGGTACAAACTGAAAGTGGCCCAACTGCAGCAATCGCTGGAAGCCGCCCAGGCACAGGCCAACGCTTCTTCGGGCGAATCGTCCGCAACATCTGAGGATCTCAAGAAAAAAGAACAACTCATTACGCAGAAAGAACTGCAGATATCGCAACTGCAATCCACCGTACAGAATTTACAGGAACAATTGCGCAGCCAGCAGGAACAGCGGGAAAAGAATGCCGCCGAAATCACCCGTCTCGAAAACCTGCTGAAAAACATGGAATACTCAGCCAAGACCAGCCAGCACGAATCAGAGGACCTGAACCGTTACTATGCCAAACAACTGGATGAACTGGGGCAGCAATACAAATCAGAGAAGGCTGAAATGATGGGCCAGATCAGCCAGTTGCAGAAAAACCTGCAGCAGCTGAAAAACGAGAACAATTCCCTGCAGCAAAAACTGAAATCGGCCGGCGAAAAACCGGGCAATTATGAGCAGCAGCTGAAAGAACTGCAGCAATTGCTGTCCAAAGCCGAAGAAGATAAAATTGCATTACGCGCCAAGATCAACGACCAGCAATACCTGCAGGATGTATTGCAGGAAAAGAAACTGCAGATAGAATTCCTGCAAAACCAGCTGGAACAACGTATTAAAAATTTCCGCGAACTGGAAAAAGAAGCTGCCGAAAAAACACAACAACTACAACAGATACAATTCAGCCGCGAGAATAACGATCGCGAACTGCACCAGTTGCGCGAAGAGCTGAAGCAACAACGCGAAGAAGTGACCGCCTGGCAGCTGGCCGTTGAACGCAGCCGCGAGGAGGTGCGTCAGCACCAGGAAGCCATGCGCTCGAAATCGAGCCATATCGACAACCTGGAACGCAACCTGCAGGAACTGCAACAACAGCAGGCCGTGCTGCAACTGGTTCTCGACGACAAACAGAACGTGATCACTTCCCTGCAGGAAAACCTGTCGAAAGAACAGCAGAAAAACAAAGACCTGGAGGCCAGACTGGTAGTCAACAACCAGCTTATTTCAAAGATTTATGGCGATCTGGCCAAAACGCTGAACAATGGCAGCGGCAATAACGGCAATAACGGAGCCGCCCCCAATGGCGTGAAGCTGAACGGGAATAACGGTACCAGCAGCATTTCCGTCGACCGCAACGGGCTGAACCTGACAGGTTCGCATTCATAGTATGTACCGGTAAAAACAATAAGTTATAGCGTAAATTTTACCAGACCTAACTGCTCTTATGGGATTTTTATGTGCCGGAAGGCTGAATTAACAGCTTTCTCACACCTGCTTAATAAGGTACTATTACCCTCCGGCATTTTCAGTACCTTGCGGGCATGCAACAATACCAGCAATTACTTCAGCATATACTGGATAACGGCGTATACAAATCAGACCGTACCGGCACCGGTACTATCAGCTGTTTTGGCTACCAGATACGGTTCGATCTGCAGCAGGGTTTTCCATTGGTGACCACCAAGAAATTGCATACCAAATCCATCTTTTACGAGCTGCTTTGGTTTCTGAAAGGCGAAACCAATATCAAATACCTGAAGGATCATGGCGTAAGCATATGGAACGAATGGGCCGATGAGCAGGGCGAACTGGGCCCCGTGTACGGCAAACAATGGCGTAGCTGGGCCGGCGCCGACGGGCAGGTAATTGACCAGATATCCGACCTCATTCAACAAATTAAAACCAATCCCGACAGCCGCCGGCTGATTGTGAGCGCCTGGAATGTGGCCGAGCTGCCCAAAATGGCCTTGATGCCCTGTCATGTATTGTTCCAGTTTTATGTACATACGCCTGCAGAGGGCGGCAAGCCCCGGCTTTCCTGCCAGTTGTACCAGCGTTCGGCCGATGTATTCCTGGGCGTGCCCTTTAATATTGCCTCCTATGCATTGCTCACCATGATGATTGCCCAGGTTTGCGATCTGGAGCCCGGTGAATTCATTCATACATTCGGCGATGTACATATTTACAGCAATCATATGGAGCAGGTAAAGCTGCAACTCACCCGCACACCTTACCCGTTGCCAACATTAAAGCTGAACCCTGCGGTTAAAAATATATTTGATTTCAGGTTTGAGGATATTACGGTGGAGAATTATCGGTGCCATCCGGGAATTAAGGCGCCTGTGGCGGTGTAATGGCAGTAGTTAATATTGAATGTTGCATGTTGAAGTAAGTAAGAAGTAATAATTCCAGAAGTTAGAGAGGTGATGATGGTGAATAAAAACCTCTTTAATATGGAAATACCCAGGGCAGATTTTTTAAATAAAATGAGAATAGCATTAAAAGAATTGCGTGAAACAAGAATTATAAAAGAAAAGCCTTTAGTGGTGAATTTCAAAATAGAAGCTGCATACAATGAAGTAAACCAGCTAATTAAAATATTCGTAAAAAGTATTGAAACAGCTAAAGCAAACAAAATACGCAGAACATAACTTCAACATTCAATATTTAACATTCAATATTTCCATGAAGATCAACCAGGTTGTTGCCGCAGCACAAAACAACGCCATTGGCAAAAACAACCAATTGCTCTGGAGCCTGCCCAACGACATGAAATTTTTTAAAAACACCACCTGGGGCATGCCCGTGATCATGGGTAGAAAAACCTTTGAGTCTTTGGGCAAGCCATTGGCAGGCCGCACCAATATCGTTGTTACCCGGCAGAGCGACTGGCAACCCGCCGGTGTGCATGTGGTGCATGATATCAAGGAAGCCATGAAAGCCGCTGCAGCAACCGATGCCAAAGAAGCCTATGTAATTGGCGGCGGCGAAATTTACAAACAAACCATGCCCATCACCGAACGGGTATATTTAACCCGTGTACATACCGTGGTGGAGGGCGATACGTATTTCCCGGAAATGAAAGAAGGGGAGTGGGACTTGTTATCGCGCCTGGATTTTCCTGCCGACGAAAAACATGCCTACGCATACAGCTTTGAAGTGTGGCAAAGAAAAAATTGATTCATGTATTCTTCCTGGCAACTTGCCCGTAAATATATTTCCTACTATATCCGTGCTTCCAACGGCAAAGGTCACGGTATTCATTCTCCTTTTGTTTACGATTTTGTACGGAATGTACTGAACGATAAAAGAACTTTTTATGCCTACACACAGGTAGAATACCTTCGCGCCCAATTGCTCCGCAATAAAAATATCATAGAAGTAGAAGATTTCGGCGCCGGCAGCACCAAGCAAAAGTCCTCCACACGATCTATTGCAGGAATTGCCCAACACGCCGTCAAATCAAAAAAATGGGCGCAATTATTATTTCGAATAGTGAATTACTACCAGCCCCGCACCATACTGGAGTTGGGCACTTCATTAGGTATTTCCACCGCCTATATGGCGCTGGCCAATCCACAGGCCACTATCATCACCGCCGAAGGCAGCGCCGCTGTTGCCGGGCAGGCCAGCCACAATTTTAAAGCACTGCATTGCTGGAATATTGAACAGGTAGTGGGAAATTTTGATGACACGCTGCCGGGCATTTTGCAGCAAATGCCGATAATAGATCTGGCTTTTGTAGATGGGAATCACCGGCTGGAACCTACTCTAAAGTATTTTGAACAGTTATTGCCCTCCATGCACAACAATTCCATGATGATTTTTGATGATATTCACTGGAGTGAGGGTATGGAGCAGGCCTGGACAACCATACAGGCGCATGAATCGGTGCGACTTACCATTGACTTGTTTTTTGTGGGGTTGGTGTTTTTTAGTGAGCAGTTTAAGGTGAAGCAGCATTTTAGTATACGGTTTTGAGTATGTAAAAACCTTTCTTCCGCCACTCCCTCCATACCAAAATTTTCATTATCTTTCCTTCATAACTACAACAGATTATGACGATCGGAGTATTAAAAGAACCGTCGGAAGAAACACGTGTATCCTTACTGCCCGAAGCTGTATCCTCCCTCACCAAAAAAGGCATCACCGTACTGGTAGAACAGGGCGCCGGTGAAAAAGCCTTCAGCGCCGACCCGGAATATAGCGCTGCCGGCGCCTCCATAAAAAGCCGGCCGGAAGTACTGCAACAGGCTGATGTATTATTAGCCATTCACCCCTTTGACGAAGCGCAAACACTGTCATCAAAAGTAATTATAGGCATATACCAGCCCTTGTTCCAGACTGCCCTTTTGCTACAATGGGCCCAACGGGGCATCACCTGCTTCAGCCTCGATATGCTGCCCCGCACCACACGGGCGCAAAGTATGGATGTGCTGAGCTCACAGGCCAATATTGCCGGGTATAAGGCCGTATTACTGGCGGCCAATACCTACAGCCGTTATTTCCCCATGTTCATGACCGCGGCCGGCAGTATTCCGCCGGCCAAATTGTTGGTGCTGGGCGCGGGCGTAGCGGGTTTGCAGGCCATTGCCACGGCTCGCCGCCTGGGTGCGGTGGTGGAGGTATTTGATACCCGACCCGCGGTGAAAGAAGAAGTGATGAGCCTGGGCGCCAAATTCGTGGAGTTGGAAGGCGCGGCCGATGCCAGCAAGGCAGGCGGCTATGCGGTAGAACAAACCGAAGAATACAAACAACGTCAGCAGCAACGCATTTCCGAAAGCATTGCCAAAGCCGATGTGGTGATCACCACCGCCCAGATACCGGGAAAAAAAGCGCCTATATTGATCACGGAAGAGATGTTGACACGCATGCGCAAAGGCTCGGTGATCATCGATATTGCAGCAGGCACGGGCGGCAATACGCCTTTTACCAAAAACAACGAAACCGTACAACACAATGGCGTATTCATTGTGGGCGCAGGCAACCTGCCGGCCACCATGCCGTCAGATGCCAGCAAGGTATACGGGAAAAACGTGCTGAACTTTTTGCAACTCATCACCAATAAAGAAGGTCAACTGCATCTGAACTGGGACGACGACCTGGTGAAAGGATGCTGCATCACTTTCAATGGTGAAATAGTGCATGAAAGACTAAAGACGCATTAATAAACGCATGATATGAACGTACTGAACTGGATTGCCGACAACCAGCAAATGATCTACATCGTTATCCTCATGATATTCGTGGGCATCGAGGTCATTGGCCATGTACCCAGCGTGCTGCATACGCCGCTGATGAGCGGCGCCAATGCCATTCATGGGGTGGTCATCATCGGGGCTATTATTGTGATGGGTAAGGCCGAAACCGACAATTACATAGCGCTGACACTGGGTTTCCTGGCGGTGGTGCTGGGCACCCTGAACGTGGTGGGCGGTTTTGTGGTCACCGATCGCATGCTGGAAATGTTTAAGAAAAAGAAAAAAGGCTAAGCCAAATTATACAACATGGAATTAAGCATACTTACGCTTTGTTATCTGGTAGGCTCTGTCACATTTATCATTGGATTAAAAATGCTCTCCAATCCGGCCACTGCGCGCAACGGCAACCTGCTGGCGGCGGCGGGTATGGGCATTGCCATCATCGGCACCATATTCCTGTATGAAGAAGATGGCAAGCGGCTGGGCAATTATCCCTGGATCTTTGGCGGACTGGCCATAGGGGCTATCATTGGCACCCTGGTAGCCAAAAAAGTAAAGATGACGGCCATGCCCGAAATGGTAAGTATGTTCAATGGTATGGGCGGCGCCTGTGCGGCCCTGATATCGGCAGTGGAGTTCGATCACCTGTACCAGCAATACCGGTCCATCGATACGGCCTATCTCTCCGATTTTGTTAACGTTGGGCATTATCTCACCATCGTTGCCGGCGCCATCATTGGCAGTGTGTCCTTTGCCGGTAGTATGATAGCCTGGGGCAAGCTCAGCGGCAAAATAAAGGATGTGGCTTACAAGGGACAGCATATCGTCAACCTGCTGGCTTTGTTGTTGGTGCTGGGCGCAGCATTGTTCACCTTTCAATACGAGATTGGTTTTTCGCATATCCTGTTTTACGTTACCCTGGGTATGGCGCTGCTATACGGCGTGCTGTTTGTAATGCCCATTGGCGGCGCCGATATGCCGGTGGTGATCTCGCTGCTCAACTCCTTTACGGGTGTGGCTGCTGCTTGCGGCGGATTTTTGTACAATAACAAGGTGATGCTTACCGGTGGTATACTGGTGGGCGCAGCAGGTACACTGTTGACCATTCTGATGTGTAAGGCTATGAACCGCTCCCTGAAAAATGTGCTCATTGGTTCCTTTGGTGGCGGCGGCGCTGCTGCCGGCGGCAAAAAAGAACAGGGGGCATATAAAGAGATCACACTCAGCGATACAGCCGTATTGATGAGCTATGCCAATAAAGTGATGATTGTACCCGGCTATGGACTGGCCGTGGCGCAGGCGCAGCATGTCTGTCACGAACTGGAAAAACTGCTGGAGACCAAAGGGGTGCAGGTGAGTTATGCCATTCATCCGGTGGCAGGCCGTATGCCGGGACATATGAATGTTTTGCTGGCCGAAGCTGATGTGAGCTACGATAAACTGTTAGAAATGGAACAGGCCAACGATGAATTTGCCACCACCGATGTAGTGCTGGTGCTGGGAGCCAACGACGTGGTGAACCCGGCAGCCAAAACCGATCCCGCTTCGCCCATTTATGGCATGCCTGTACTGGATGTGGAACTGGCTAAAAATGTCATTGTAAACAAACGCAGTATGAAACCCGGTTATGCCGGTATTGAGAACGACCTGTTCTTTCAGCCAAAAACCTCCATGTTGTTTGGCGATGCCAAAAAAGTGCTGCAGGATTTGTTAGGGGAGATCAAGAACCTGTAATCAGGCGCTGTGCCTGCAACCGCTTCATCCGGTTTATTGGAAGAATAAAAGTCTGGTACATGAGAAAATACATCCTTTTCCTTTCCATTGCATGCTTTCTTCAATACACCCATGCCCAGCCCATCATGGGTTTTTCCGACACGGCGGCGGTCCGCCATATTGAATGGGAAAAACAATTCGATGCACAACTCAATGCATACAACCTGGATAACTGGATGCAGTTTATGGCCGCACGTCCACATCATGTGGGCTCACCGCACGATAAAGCCAATGCCGAATACATGGCCAACCTCTTCCGTCAATGGGGCTATGAAACCGAAATTGTGAGTTATTACCCGCTGTTTCCCACACCCAAAACACGGGTGCTGGAACTGCTGGGCAGCAAGCCTTATAAAGCCAAACTGAACGAGCCGGCGTTGAAAGAAGATGCCGCAAGCAAACAACAAAAAGAACACTTGCCCACCTACAATGCCTATTCTGCCGATGGCGATGTAACCGCCGAGCTGGTATTTGTGAACCGTGGCGTGCCCGCCGATTATGAAGAGTTGGAACGTATGGGCATCAACGTAAAAGGCAAGATTGTAATTGCCAAATACGGCGGCTCCTGGCGCGGCATCAAACCCAAGGTGGCGGCCGAACATGGCGCTGTGGGCTGTATCATTTATTCCGACCCGGCCGACGATGGTTATGCGTTGGGCGATACCTATCCCGAAGGCCCGTATCGCCGCAAGGATGGCGTACAACGCGGCTCGGTGATGGATATGCCTGTATACCCCGGCGATCCGTTAACACCCGGCATAGGCGCTACCAAAGACGCCAAAAGGCTTGACCGCAGCGAAGCCACCACCATTATGAAAATACCGGTGCTACCCATATCGTACGAAGATGCCTTGCCGCTGTTACAGGCCCTGCGTGGTCCGGTAGCGCCGGCTGCCTGGCGCGGCGCCCTGCCTATTACCTATCATGTAGGCCCCAGTACCGACAAAGTGCATCTGAAACTGGCTTTTAACTGGGACATCAAACCGCTGTACAATGTAATTGCCAGACTGCCGGGTAAAGAACTGCCCGATGAATGGGTCATTCGCGGCAACCACCACGATGCCTGGGTAAACGGCGCAGCCGACCCCGTAAGTGGTATGGTAGCCGAAATGGAGGAGGCGCGCGCCATTGGCGAGCTGGTAAAAAAAGGATTCCGAAATAAACGCACCCTGGTATATTGTGCCTGGGATGGCGAGGAACCGGCCCTGCTGGGCTCTACCGAATGGGCCGAAGACCATGCGGCCGAGTTGAAACAAAAGGCCGTGGCCTATATCAATTCCGACGGCAATGCCCGCGGTTTTATCAGTGCGGGCGGATCGCATTCGCTGGAACCATTTTTCAATGAAATACTCAGCCAGGTAACCGACCCTCAAACAGGCGTTACCATTGGCGAACGCCGATATGCAGCCGACCTGGTAAGAGCCAGCGAAGCCAGCCGCGTTAAAATGATTGGTGATAAAAAAATAAAATTATCGGCATTGGGGGCAGGCTCCGATTACAGTCCCTTTTTACAACACCTGGGCATTATATCCATGCACCTGGGTTTTGGCGGTGAGGGGCAGGGTGGTGAGTACCATTCCATTTACGACAGTTACGACATGTACACACGCTTTAAAGATCCGGGTTTTCACTATGGCGTGACTTTGGCTAAAATCACCGGTCGCATCATGTTGCGTTTATGCAATGCCGATGTATTGCCGGTAGATTGCAACAGTTTTTACCATACCGTGGCCGGTTATGCTACAGAACTGAAAACACTGATCGACGGCATGCGCAGCAGCACCGAAATACAAAACCGCATGATCGAAGAAAAATTGTTCGACCTGGCCGCCGATCCCAAAAACAAAATAGCGCCGCCTAAACTAAGGGAGCCGGTGCCCTTCCTCAACTTCAGCGAGCTGGACAATGCCCTGGCGCAATTAAAAATCAGCGTGGAGGAATTTCGTAAACTATATTCCAAAGCTCTGCAATTACCCACAGTAAAACAGCAACAACTCAACACGCTTTTATATACTACCGAAAGAAAATTATTACAGGAAAAAGGATTGCCACGCCGCAACTGGTGGCGCCACCAGATCTACGCGCCGGGTTATTATACCGGCTATGGCGTGAAAACATTGCCAAGTATTCGGGAAGGCATTGAAGAAAGGCAATGGAAAGAAGCACAGGAGCAAATCGGTGTGGTTACACAAACCATTCATTCGTATACCAGCCACGTAAATGAAATAAATGCGTTGTTGAAATAGTTCGCGTAATTTTGCCTGTGCCAATTCCACAGACATTAATCGATTCCATAGCCGGCGTGAAGGGCTTCGATAAGGAAGCATTTATTGCAGTGCATGAACATGGTGAGCAGGTAACAAGTGTGCGGTTCAACCCCATGAAGGCGCCGGTGCCTGCAGGCCTGCCGCTGGCAGAAAAAGTGCCCTGGGCGTCACATGGTTATTATCTCACTGAAAGACCGGCCTTTATTTTCGATCCCCTTATACACGCAGGTGTATACTATGTGCAGGAAGCATCGAGCATGTTCCTTGAACAGGTATTGACCCAATGCATCGATTGTGCACAGCCCTTGCGTGTGCTGGATGGTTGTGCGGCCCCCGGCGGCAAAACCACCCTGCTGCAATCTTTGATCAGTTCTGACAGCCTGCTGGTGAGCAATGAGGTCATCAAAAGCAGGGCTGCCATACTGGAAGAGAATTGCATTAAATGGGGCGCTTCGAATATCATTGTTACCAATACCGATCCGGCTGCATTGGGCCGCCTGGAGCATTTTTTCGACGTTATTGTTGTGGATGCACCCTGTTCGGGTTCCGGTTTGTTCAGGCGAGAACCCGAAGCCATACAGGAATGGAGCGAACAGACTGTACAGCTCTGTCACCAGCGGCAGCAGCGCATACTGGCCGATGTGGCGCCGGCGCTGAAACCCGGTGGTTTACTCATCTACAGTACCTGTTCGTACAGCCGCGAAGAAGATGAGGATATTGCCGACTGGCTGATGGAAACATTTGCATTGGAGAGCCTGCCGGTATCCATCGAACCCGGTTGGGGAATCGTGGAAGTGCAGTCTGAACGCCACAAAGCATTTGGTTATCGTTTTTTTCCTGATAAGATAAAGGGTGAAGGATTTTTTATCAGTTGTTTTCGCAGGCAGCCAGGAAATGTTGCAACCGTTAAGCCGCCAAAACGCTCTTTATTACAAAAATTGTCAAAAAATGATACCGCTATTGTACAGCCCTGGCTGCAGGCACACAATACGGTACAATTGTGGAAGCAGAACGATATGCTCTTTGCCTTTCCTGCTGTCCTGGAAAAAGAGTTATTGACAATTGTGGATAATCTTTATGTAAAACAGGCCGGCACTGTCCTGGGCAAAATAGCCGGTAAAGACCTGGTGCCCGATCATGCGCTGGCGCTGAGCACATTGGTGAACAAGGAAACTGTTGGCGTATCGTTAAAAAAAGACGAGGCCATACAATATTTACGCAAGGAAGAAGTTACGATACCGGCTGTGCCAAAAGGCTGGACACTGGTGCAATACGAGGGGCAAAACCTGGGCTGGATAAAAGTATTGCCCAACAGGGTGAACAATTATTACCCCGCCAACTGGCGCATTCTGAAGACGTATATTTAAGATTTTTTTTTACATCTTTGCGATGTTACGAAATGCATTACCTATGCTGAAGCTCAAAGGCCTTTTTATGGCAACCTGTTTATTGATGGCGCAATTGGTGTGGTCGCAAACCGCATTGACCATACAGGGTACCACACCCGACCTGTATCTTTTGCATACTGTGGAAGCAAAAGAAACCTGGTACTCCATCGGCAGGTTGTATAATGCCAATCCAAAGCAAATTGCCTCGTTCAACAATGTAACCATGGATAAGCTCATCGTGGGTCAGCAATTGAAAATACCGCTCACAGAAGCCAATTTCTCGCAGGATGGTAAAAAGGACGCCGATGAAGTGTTTGTGCCCATTCATCATACCGTGGGTGAAAAAGAATGGATGTATCGTATAAGCCAGTACTATAATAAGGTGCCTGTTGAAACCCTGGAGAAATGGAATAATATCACCAACGACCAGTTGAAAGTGGGCATGGACCTGGTGGTGGGTTACCTGAAGGTGAAAACCGCGCATTCGAAACTGGCTGCCGGCGGACTGAAAAAAATAACACCCGTTACCGCGTCTGTTGCCAAAAAAGAAGAACTGGTAAAGGAAGAACCGAAAAAAGAAGAACCCAAAATAAATTCGGCGCCACCTGTTACGCAGGTGGTTGCCACCGCATCCACTACTGCCTCCACTACCCAGGAAGCTACTTATACCGGGTATAAAGGTGGCTATTTCAAATCCGGCTTTAACGCCACCGGTAAAAGCACTGCCGGTAATGCAGGTGTGTTCAGAAGCACCAGCGGATGGAAAGACGGAAAATATTATGCGCTCATGAACAATGTGCCCGTGGGCACCATTGTAAAAGTGACCTATACCAGCAGCAACCGCTCAGTATATGCCAAGGTGCTGGGGCAATTGCCTGATATGCGGGAAAGCCAGGGGCTGACCCTTCGCTTAAGCGATGCCGCGGCTGCCGAACTGGGCGCTGAGTTGGGTAAGTTTTATGTGGATATATCCTACTGAAAGGATGGTTTTTAAAACCGATATCCTTTCAGGAATTCTTCTACCGGCATTTTCTTTTTGCCTTCCAGCTGCAGTTCCAGGATATGAATATATCCATCGGCGCAGGCAAATTTCAAAAAGGTTTTTTTATCGGTATCGATATCGCCCGGCTGCCGCTGATGCGCAACCTTTTCTTTTTTTGACTTGTATACCTTCAGCATCTTCTCATTCAAATACGTAAAAGCGCCTGGATAGGGCGATAGCCCGCGTATGAGGTTATGAATGGCATCGGCCGGTTGCTGCCAGTTAATTCTGCAGGTTTCGGTAAAGATCTTGGGCGCATGTTTGGTATCGGCGCTCAGGGTTTGCGGTATCTCTTTCAGGCTGCCCCGGGCCAGCCCTTCCACGGTTTTTACCAGCAATTTTGCACCAATCTCTTTCATGCGGTCGTGCACTTCTCCGGCCGTTTCATCCTCACCAATCGGAAAACTTTCCTGCAGCAAAATATTGCCCGTATCTATTTCGTGCTGCAGCTTGAAGGTGGTAACGCCGGTTATTTTTTCGCCATTGATCACTGCCCAGTTAATGGGTGCTGCACCCCGGTATTGCGGCAGCAGGGAACCATGCAGGTTAATGGTGCCCATGGGCGGCATGTTCCATACTATTTCGGGCAGCATACGAAAAGCCACTACCACCTGTAAGTGGGCACGCAGGGCCTTCAGATCTTCAATAAACTGCGGGTCTTTCAATTTCACGGGTTGCATGATGTGCAACCCCTTTTCCGCCGCGTATTTTTTTACTGCACTTTCATTTATTTTCATACCGCGGCCGGCGGGTTTATCGGGTGCGGTGATCACGCCCACAATATTACATCCTGCCTGCACCAGTGCATCCAGCGAAGCCACGGCAAATTCAGGGGTGCCCATAAATACGATCCTTAATTGCTTCATCTCCATCTTTTATTTGTACAGTAAATATTGTTGACGCAGCTTTTTGAAATTGGACAAGGCCGGCTCCCAGCTTTTTCGTATAGCTTCTTCCGATAGGCCGTCCTTGATCTGTTGCATCAGGGTTGTATTGCCTGCCAGCCGGTTAAAAAACTTTGTAAAGAAAGTATCTTTTTGCGGGAACAGTTGATAGGCCTGCAGTATATATTTCAATTCAATTTTATTGGCAGGGGTTACGCCGCTCAGGTCCCAGCCATAACAAAGCTGATCTTTGTGTTTGGGTTGTGTGGCGCCGGGTATGCTGCGGGGTGTAAAGGAAATCAATGTATCGGGTAATGAAGGATGCCCGAATAACTGGAAGGGTTTGGCGGTGCCGCGACCTTCGCTCAATACCGTTCCCTCGAACCAGCAGGTGGAAGGGTACCAGTAAACAGCCTGCATATCGGGCAGGTTGGGAGAGGGTTTTACCGGCAATTCATATTTGCTTTGGTGTGTGTAATTGGCGCAGGTTATTACGGTTAAACTGAATTGGTTATTGGGAATGTTTTTTTTGGGATTCACATACACCTGTATTTTTGCCGGATTTTGCCGCAGCCATTTTTCTTTCAGCAACATGATGGCATATTCGCCAATGGTCATGCCATATACGATAGGTACGGGCTGCATGCCCACAAATGAGCGAAGGGCGGTATCCAGTACCGGCCCGTCTACATAATGTGCATTGGGATTGGGCCGGTCCAGTACGATCAGTGGTTTTTTCTGTTCCACCGCCGCCTCCATATATTCCTGCAGCGAGGAAATATAGGTATAGAAGCGGGTGCCTACATCCTGGATATCGAAGAGCATGATATCCACATTGTTCAGATTGGCGGCAGATGGTTTGTGTTTGACGCCGTACAGGGACACTACCGGTATGCCGGTTTTTTCATCCACATAATTGCCGATTTTTGCACCCGCATCGGCCGTGCCGCGAAAGCCATGTTCGGGACCAAATATCACCTTGATGGCAATACCGCTTTTTTGCAGGGTATCTACCAGGTTGGTATTGCCCACCAAAGAAGTATGGTTGGCGAATAGGGCCACCCGTTTTCCTCGTAGCAGGGGAAGATAGATGTGCATTTGTTCGGCCGCCGTTACTATTTGAGCGCCAATAAAAGATGGTACACATAGCAGGAAAAGCAGACCTGCCAGCCGTGTTGTTTTGTACATACAATACCGGTTCAATTGGGTAAAAAATTGGACAAATCAGGGGGCAAATTTCATTAAAAACTTTTATTGGGTTCCCAAAATTATTGTATTACTTTGCAGCAAAGGGAATTGGTTCTTTACTTCTTTATCGCTTCCGTTCGTCTTTGCCCCAAAGGAAATGCTGCGATGCAGATGGGTTAATTCCTGATAATTTATCA
>Ga0065721_10049371_pt1 | contig 35917 bp, 25 predicted proteins | sample Mesricmetagenome_FD_59108 | JGI IMG/M metagenome (GOLD analysis project Ga0065721, IMG submission 59108) | Mesophilic microbial community from rice straw/compost enrichment Sample: eDNA_1 v2 (version 2) | ecosystem: Engineered > Solid waste > Grass > Composting > Bioreactor | place: USA: Davis... | reverse complement strand
CTAAAGCTCCAAAAACATGCTTTCGTTATTATAAGCTTCCGCCCGATTTTTGTCATGGTTATGCGATGGGAGAAACGAAAAAAATGAAAGGCAAACCGTCGCTGGGACAGTCTGCCTTCCGAATAGGTCCGAGCCCTATTTAATCCGGGCTCTTCCAAGCTTAGCCGAGCTTAACGAGGCTGTATTTCTTTTTGCCCTTGCGGATGATGATGAAGCGTCCGCCGATCGCGTGCTCCTCCGTCACCTCGAGCTCGAGGTCCGTCACGCGGTCGCCGTTCAGGTGGATCGCGCCGGCGGCCAGATCCTCGCGAGCTTGGCGCTTCGACGGCACGATACCCACGTCGACAAGCCATTCCACGATGTTCTTCGGTTCTCTGCCCGCGGTAAACGTCGGCATCTCCTTGAAGCCTTGCTCGATCTCGTCCGCCGTCAGGGAGCGGATGTCTCCGCTGAACAGCGCCGCCGTAATTCTTTTCGCCTGCTCCAATGCTTCCTCTCCATGGACGAAGCGGGTCATCTCTTCGGCCAGCGCCTTCTGGGCTTCGCGCTTATGCGGCTCCGTCTCGACCTTCTCGGCCAGCGCTTCGATCTCTTCCTTGCTCAGGAAGGTGAAGTACTTCAGGTATTTCACGACGTCGCGGTCGTCGGTGTTCGCCCAGAACTGGTAGAACTCGTAAGGAGTCGTCTTGTTCGGATCGAGCCAGACGGCGCCGCCGGCCGTCTTGCCGAACTTGGTGCCGTCCGCCTTCAGCATCAGCGGGATCGTCAGGGCGAAAGCTTCGGCTTCCGGGCCTTCCTTCTTGCGGATCAGATCGAGGCCGCTCGTGATGTTGCCCCATTGGTCGGAGCCGCCGATCTGCAGCTGAACGTCCTCGTTCCGGTACAGGTGCAGGAAGTCGAGCGATTGCAGGATCTGGTAGGAGAACTCCGTGAAGCTGATGCCGCTCTCGAGACGGCTTGAGACGACGTCCTTCGCCAGCATCGTGTTGATGCTGAAGTTCTTGCCGTAATCGCGAAGGAAGTCGATGACGTTGATCTTGTGCGTCCAATCGTAGTTGTTGACCATGCGCACCTGGCTCGCGTCGTTGTCGGTGACGAACAGCTTCTTCATCTGCGCGGTGAGCGCGTCCACGTTCGCTTGAACTTGCTCCATCGTCTGCAGCGTGCGCTCGGACGCGCGGCCGCTCGGATCGCCGATCGTTCCGGTCGCCCCGCCGATCAGGATGACCGGTCGATGGCCGGCCAATTGGAATCTCTTAAGCACGATGAACGGGATGAGGTGGCCGACGTGCATGCTGTCGCCGGTCGGGTCTACGCCGCAGTATAGCGATACGGCTTTCTTGTTCGTCAGCTCGCGAAGCCCCTCCGCGTCCGATTGCTGGTTGATGGCGTCGCGCCATTCGAGCTCGTCGATAATGTTCAATGGATACAGCCCCTCTTCTTAGAAAATAAAAAAACGCCCCTCGTCTAATCGTAGACGTAGGGACGATTGTTTAACCGCGGTACCACCCAGATTGCACCAACCGCTCATCGGAGCCGCTCGTGCCGCTTTAAGCGAGGTATCGTTCGCTTCTTCCGCTTGGCGTTACCCAAGCGCTCCGGAGGCGTATTTCGCAGCCGCTGTGTGTGTCAGGTCGCATCGACCCCTGACTTTCTGGAACAGGGACAACGCCGCTACTGGTCTCCATCATCGCCGTAATATGAAGAAATTACAGCTAGTATAGCGATCGAGTTATTTCTTGTCAACAAGCTCAGGGGAAAAGGGCATGTTTCCGGTTGCGTCAAACAGTGTCTTATCCCCTCGGATCATGTTCGGTTTCGGGTGCGTCAAACAGTGTCTTATCCCCTCGGATCATGTTCGGTTTCGGGTGCGCCAGACAGTGCCTTATCCCCTCGGATCATGTTCGGGTTCGGGTTGCGCCAGACAGTGTCTTATCCCCTCGGATCATGTTCGGTTTCAGGTGCGTCAAACAGTGTCTTATCCCCTCGGGACATGTTCGGTTTCGGGTGCGTCAAACAGTGTCTTATCCCCTTGGATCATGTTCGGTTTCGGGTGCGCCAGACAGTGTCTTATCCCCTCGGATCATGTAACGGACGTTGCCGCTCCGAATGCCTGCGTTTCCTCGTCTTTTTGGTTTATTTTCGAGAGCTGCACATACACATGGAATACGAGGAGAGTGAGGCAGCGGCATGGACAAGATCTTGAAGCGCTATTATCAACTGAAGCAAAAAAGCAAGGAGATCGAGCAGGAGCTGGCGGATCTGAGGACGTCTATCTTGACTTACTGCTCCGAACGGGAGCTGAGCGAGCTCGAGGCCGGAGGCTATCAGGCGAAGCTCGTCCAGCAGGAACGCAAGGAATTCGACGGCAACAAGCTGTACGAGGCTCTACCGGATCCGCAGGTGTGGCGCTTGCTCTCGAAGCCGGATCCGTCGAAGATCGGAAGCTTGATCAAGCTGAACGTCATCTCGGAGGATTCGGTCAAGGACGCGTTTACCGTCCAGAAGGTGACTCTGCTGCAGGTCGAAAAGAAGTAACGCGTTGTCATATGGCTTCGCTCCGGCCCGGAATTCGGGCTTGGGGCGAAGCCATTTTTTTGCACGAGGACGATTTAGACCCAACCTTGCTATAATAGGATCAGGATGAGATCGGTTGAAAGGAAATTCAATGGGTTGGGAGTCGATCAGGCGATGAGCAAAAAAACTCGTGTCCCGCCAATGACGGAACGGGAGATCCGGGCCATTCTGAGGGCGGCGGATGACATTATCGCCGAAGGCGGCCGTACTCTATTATCCCGAATATTAAAAGGTTCAAAAGAGAAGAAGCTGTTGGAGCTCGGCTTGGACCGCAACCCGTCCTACGGCTTCTATAGCGACCTCTCCTTGGATGAGATTATGGAGAAAGTCGATCGAATGCTAGATGCCGGCTACTTGGAGATCGAGATGAACGGCAAGCTTCCTACGATCGTTTTTACTCCGTTAGGATGGGTTGTCGAGAGAGAACGGCGTGCCGAGGAGTTCCTGAGGGAGTGGGACCAATGGCTGGGGAACGGCGTCGCTCCGATTAGCATGGAATACCTCAAAGACAGAAACAGGGGAATGATCTTCCTGTTCCTATACAAAATCGTCTGCACGGGCGATCCCAAATATATTCCGTTTCTTAAGCAATGGGAGAGCGTCGATTACCGCAAGGTGCGAGAGGAGATTCGCCATACGATTAAATCCCTCATGCTTCGCGGCAGCTTAACCGACGAGGACAGGGACAAGCTGAAGCGCGAACGATTCGAAGCTTTGACGATCCGCTCGAAGCAACCGGTTTTCCTCCACTGCGAAGGTTGCGACCGGTATTTCGTGCTGGACGAGCTGGATCCCGAGCTCTACGAAGGGGATGGATTGAAGCTTCCCGAGACGTGCCGCAACTGCGAAGATAAAAAGAAAGATTCGAGATCATAGAGAAGAGGTGGATCGATTGAAGCTGTTCCATACGGCCGATTGGCACTTGGGCAAACTGGTGCAGAATGTCTACATGACGGAGGATCAGGCGTACGTCCTCGAGCAGCTGCTGAGGGACATCGAGACGGAGAAGCCGGACGCGGTTATCATCGCCGGCGATCTGTACGACCGAGCCGTGCCTCCTACCGAGGCAGTTCAATTGCTGAATCGAATTCTGAAAACGATCGTCGTCGATTTGCGAACGCCGGTGCTCGCCGTTTCCGGCAACCACGACAGCCCGAGCCGGCTTAACTTCGGCAGCGACATCATGAAGTCGGCGGGCTTGCACATGTGCGGAGAGTTCGATTGCGCTTTCGAGCCGGTCGTGCTCCGCGACGAGTTCGGCCCCGTTCATTTCTATCTGGTGCCGTTCGCCGATCCGGCGACCGTCCGCCACGCGCTTCAGCAGGAGGACATAAGCTCCTATGACGATGCGATGCGTGCGGTCGTCGAGCGGATCAAGCCGCGGATGGCCCCGGGGGCGAGGAACGTGTTCATCGGCCATGCCTTCGTGACGAAGGGCGGGGAAGCGGAGCCGAACACGAGCGATTCGGAGCGCCCCCTGGCGATCGGGGGAGCGGAGCACGTAAGCTCGGCGCACTTCGGCTGCTTCGACTACACGGCGCTGGGTCACCTGCACCAAGCGCATCACGTCGGAGTCGAGACGGTTCGTTATTCGGGATCGCCCCTCAAGTACTCGATCTCGGAAGAGAAGCACAACAAGGGGTACCTGATCGTGGAGCTGGACAAGGACGGCAAGGCAACGTTTACCAAAAAGCCGCTGGCGCCCCTGCGCGACATGCGGACGGTGGAAGGGTACATAGAGGAAATCGAACGGCAAGAACGCAGCGACGACTACATCTACGTCCGGCTTTTGGACGAGCTGCCCGTGCTTTCTCCGATGGAGCGCGTGAGAGCCGTTTATCCGAACGCGATGCACGTCGGGCAGAATTCGGTCCTGCAGCACTTAAGCGGCTCGGCGGAGCAGGCGGAGGGAGGCGGCAAGGCGGGCATGGACATGCTGTCGCTGTTCCGCTCGTTCTACAAGGACGCCAAAGGCGCGGACGTGTCCGAGGAGACGGAGCAGCTGTTCCTGCAGGTGCTGCGCGAGATCGATCGAGAGGAGGGAGAGCGTCATGAAGCCCATCAAGCTGACGATGACGGCGTTCGGGCCGTATAAAGACAAGGAGACGATCGATTTCTCCGAACTGAATGGGCACCGCCTTTTCCTCGTATCCGGCAACACCGGCTCGGGCAAAACCTCGATTTTCGACGCGATCTGCTTCGCCCTGTACGGAGAAGCGAGCGGGGAGGACCGCAGCGATTCCCGGAATTTGCGCAGCCAGTTCGCGCCGGACGATACGCACACCTCGGTCGAGTTCGAATTCGAGCTGAAGAAGCGCACGTACCGGATTCTCCGGCAGCTGTCCCACGTGAAGCAGGGCAACAAGAACGCGACGGGGGAAAAGTACGAGTTCGTGGAGACGACCGGCGGCAAGGAAACGATGATGGTCGACCGGTACATGGTGCGGCAGATCAACGAGCGGATGCAGAGCCTGATCGGGCTCACGAAGGACCAGTTCAGCCAGATCGTCATGCTTCCCCAGGGGGAGTTCCGCAAGCTGCTTACTTCGGACACGGAAAATAAAGAGGAGATCCTGCGGCGGATTTTCCGAACGCATCTCTTCAAGTACGTCGCCGAATATCTGAACGAGAAGCGCAGAGGGGTTCAAGCCGCTTGCGAGCTTGCCAAGCGCGACCTGGACATGCAGATGGTGAATCTGCGGCTCGCTCTCGCGGAGCGGGAAGGCTCCGAGCTTCGCCGGGTGCTGGACGAGGAGCATTACAACGCGTTTCAGGTGCTTGAGGCTCTCGAGAGCGAGATTCGGTACTATGAGGAAGAGAAGCTCTCGCGCAAGGCCAAGCTGGAGGAAGAGACGAAGCGCCAGAAGGAGCGGGTGGAGAAGCTTCATCAGGCCGCGGCGCTGAATGCGAAATTCGACGAGCTGGACGCGAAGCGCAGCGGGCTCATGAGCTTGGAGGGGCAGGTTCCGGAGTTCGCGGGGCAACGGGAACGTCTGGCTCTGGCCGAGAAGACGCTGCCGCTCCAAGTGCAAGAGAAGCATGTCGCGGGCGCGCAGGCAGAGGTTATGGCGAAGGAACGGCAGCTTCGGGAGGCGAGCCAAGCCCATAAGCGCGCGGAAGAGGATTACCGCCGAATGGAGGAGGCATACCGCCTCGAGGAGAGCAGGGGCGAACGCCGGGAGCAGCTCGTTCGGGAGCTGGAGCGCCTGAACCGGGATCTTCCCGTCGTGCGCGAGCTGGACGCTAAACGCGCTCAAGCGGAGCGCTTGAACGCGACGGCCCTGCGCGCGCAAGAAGAGCTGAAGGTGATCGAGGCCAAGGCGGCCGCCCGTCAGGAGGAGAAGAAGGGGCTGGCGGAACGGATTCGCGCCTTGGAGGAACGCTTGCTTGCGCTTCCGGAGAAGGGCGAGAAGCTGGAGCAAATGCGATCGGATGCGAAGGTGCTGCAAGAGAGCCTTCAGCTCTCGAGGGAGCTGGTCCTGGCAGGAACGGAGGAGCGTTCTCAGCAGGAGCAGTTCGATGCCGCCGCCCGGGAGTATTCCCGGCTTGAGGCGGCATGGCTGGAAGGGCAGGCCGCCCGGCTGGCCGAGCATCTCCACGACGGGCAGCCATGCCCCGTCTGCGGCAGCGCCGAGCACCCCAGGAAGGCGGTCGCGGCCGAGGACGCGCCGACGCGCGAGACGCTGGAGGCGCAGCGAAGCCGCCGGGCGGAGCTGGAATCGGGTTATCTGGCGGCCAAGGCGAAGCGGGAGCATCTGGAGGCGCAGCTGCGCGCGAAGGAGCTGGAGGCCCGCTCGCTGGGCTATTCCGACATGGAGCGGGACTATGTTCGGCTGGTCGAAGCGGGCAAGAGCCTGAGCGCCGAAGTGACGCGAATGCGGGCGGACCAGACCGCGGCAGGGGAGCTTAAGCAGCAGCTCGAGAAGGCGGAGCAGGCGCTGGAGGCCGAGCTTCGGGAGAGAGATGCGAAAACGGCGGCCTATCAGAACGCCCGGACTTCCTCCGTCACGGAGAAGGCGCTTTATGAGCAGGCGTTAAGCAGCGTGCCGGAGGAGATTCGTTCCTTGGAGACGCTCGAGCGGAGGCTGACGGAGGCTACAGCCGAGAAAACGAAGCTGGATACGGCTTGGCGGGCGGCTCAAGAGCAGTTCCAGCAGGCGAGGGAGCGGCAGGCGGCCGCCGCGGCGAGCTTGACGGGCGCGGAGGCGCAGCTGGCCGAAGCGAGAGCTCGCTCGGAGCAATTAGACGCCGAGTTCCGGTCCGAGCTGGGCGCGACGGGCTTCGATTCGGAGGAGGCGTACCGGCAGGCGAAGCTGTCGGATTCGGAGCGCGAGCTGATCAAGCGGGAGATCGAGCGGTTCGATGCCGAGCTGGCAACGGTTCGCAAGCAGGTGGAGGAGCTCGAAGCTCGGCTTCAGGACAAGGGGCGTGCCGACTTGGCCGCGTTAAGGGAAGAGAACGAGAAGCTGGAGCAGCAGCTGGAGCATACCCGTCATTCGCTCGCGCAGGCTCAGGATGGCTACGACAAGGCGCTGGGCAGCAAGGAGAAAATCATTCAGGCCGAGAGACTTTACCGGAATGCCGAGAAGGAGTACCAGCTAGTAAAGGATCTTTACGACGTCATTCGCGGAGAGAACAAATTCAAGATTTCGTTCGAGCGGTATTTGCTGGTCGAGTTCCTGGACCGAATTCTCCAAGCCGCGAACCTCCGGCTGCAGACGATCTCCGGCGGACAGTTCTACCTGGCGAGAAGCGACCGGCGCGAGAAACACGGCAAGCAGAGCGGCCTCGGCCTCGACGTGTTCGACAATTACACGGGCCAATACCGCGACGTGAAGACGCTGTCGGGCGGCGAGAAGTTCAACGCCTCGCTCTGCCTCGCGCTCGGGATGGCGGACGTGATCCAGACTTACGAGGGCGGCATCTCGCTCGAGACGATGTTCATCGACGAAGGCTTCGGTTCGCTGGACGAGGACTCTCTTAACAAAGCGATCGACACGCTGATCGAGCTGCAGCAGACCGGCCGCCTCATCGGAATCATCTCGCACGTGCAGGAGCTGAAGCAGGCGATCCCGGCCGTGCTCGAGGTCAAGAAGTCGGCCGAGGGCTGCAGTCATACCCGGTTCCGGGTGAGTTAAGAGTACCAGCCCGCGAAGGCTTCGGGACGGGGGAGATGTGCGGAAAAATCGCACAACGGAGCCCGCGAAGGCCTCGGGACGGGGAGATGTGCGGAAAAACCGCACAACGGAGCCTGCGAAGGCCTCGGGACGGGGGAGATGTGCGGAAAAAACATGCAACGCCAAAAGGCGGCGATGGGAATGATCCCCTCGCCGCCTTTTGGCGCCGCCAGCGGCTTAATAGTCAAGATTAAACTCCCTGAGCTTGTTGTACAGCGTGCCTCGCGAGATGCCGAGCAGCTTCGCGGCCGAGCTTTTGTTGCCCATCGCTCGAATCAGCGCTTCTTCGATCAGCGCTCTCTCCTCATCCTCCGTGTTCTTCGGCTTCAGGATTCTCATCCCGCCGAAGGCCGGGATTGGCTCGTTAGCGGGCACGATCACCTTCGGCTGCTCCTTCTGCAGGTGCGGAGGAAGCTGCTCCATCGTAATCCGCTCTTCTTCGCACAGGATGAGGCAGCGCTCGACGATGCTCATCAGCTCGTTGATATTGCCCGGCCAGTCGTAGTTCGCGAACGCGAGCATGACGTCCGGGTCGATCTGCGGAATCGGCTTCTGATATTGGAGCGCGTACTGGCGGGCGAACGATTGGACGAGGATCGGAAGATCCTCTTTGCGGTCCCGCAAGGCGGGCAGCGCAATCGAAATGGCGCTCAGCGCGTAGTACAGATCGGAGCGGAAAAGCTGTGCCTCGACCAGCTTGCCGAGATCCTTGTTCGTTCCGGCAATAATCCGAGTTCTCGCCGAGAGCGCCTCGCTCCCGCCGACGCGAGAGAACGTTTGCTTCTGCAGGAACAGAAGAAGCTTGGCTTGAACGTCTTGAGGCAGATGCTCGATATCGCTCAGGAACACCGTTCCGCCGTCGGCTTGCTCCAGCTTGCCCGGACTGCCCTCCCGGCTGCCGGAGAAGGTGCCGCCCTGAAAGCCGAATAGCTCGGTTTCCACGACGCTCGCCGGGATCGAACCGCAATGAACCGTCAGAAAAGGCTGCTTCGCTCGCGCGCTCGCCTGGTGAATGGCCAAAGCCAACTGATGCTTGCCCACTCCGGCTTCCCCTAGAAGCAAGAGAGGGATTTCGGCGTCCGCGACCTTCCTGCCGAGCTGAATCGCATTGTCGATCAGCTTGCCTTTGCCCTTAATGAAAGTAAACGGATCTTTCGGAGGCGAATGCTCTTCGGGGATCGTCCGGGCGGACATAAGCTCGTCGTTCAGCCGCACGAGCTGGGTAATATCCTGCTCGGTCGCGATTCCTCCGACGATTCGGCTGTTGTCGAAGATCGGGGATGCATTGATCAGCACGTGGAAGCCGGGGCGGGGGCGATGGTACGTGTTGCGTACCCTCCGTCCCTCGTCGAGCGTCCGAAGCACCATGAGCTCATCGGGATTGAAGTGCTCGCCGATCCGGCGTCCGAGAATGCTCTCCTTCGGAATGTCGTAAGTCTCCACGGCGACGTCATTCCAGCAGATGACGCATCCGGTCTCGTCGACGACGGTAACCGCGTCGGTCACGGTTTCCACCAGAGTCGCGAAGTACGTCTCCATTCGCTGGCGCTGCCTAAGGGCGAAAGCGAGCAGCTCCGCGAGTCTGCCGTAACCGACGATCGAGCCGTCCTTGCGGCCGAAGACGATCGGTCTGTGAAGGTCGGGCGGCAAGCGCATCAAATCCGGAGCCAATGCCTCGACGCTATCCGAATAAGGAAGAATCGGAGACAGCAAGCTGCGCATATCTTCTAAGGATGCGGAGACTGCTTCCGGAGGAAGCTTCCCGAGAATCCCGATATCCTCCGCGCAGAACAGGATTGCCCGAGAGTCGTCAAAGCGGACAAGGACTTCGGTCTCGCCGGCCTGCAGCCTCGAGAGGATGTCTCGCACCGTCGAAGGGGCGGACTGGTCGTCCGTCAGGATATGTATGGGGAATGGTTCATTATGGAACATAAGCTGCCCTCGCTATCGGGCTTGGTACAAGCCTTTGTCTAATGCCTACAATGTACCATGAAGCAGGAAGGGATACAATCCAAGTCGAGAAGAGGCAGAGGCGGAGCAACCGTTCCTTCACCCGAATATGCTGAATACACGAATCCATAAAAAAGCTAACCTCTCCGCGCCTGACGGTACGAAGAGGTTAGCGTTAGTCGTCGGTCCGGCCGCTGCCGCGGTCAAGATTTTTCTTCGGCTGCCGCTTCCAGCAAGGTGACGACTCCGCCTAGGCAGAATAGGGCATGCTCGAGCAGGGTAACGGATTGCAACAGGGTATTCGCCACGTAAGGACTGGCTTGACGGGGAGTCCCCGCAGGAAGAAGGGATGCCGTCGCCACGATCCGATGATTGCCGGACAATTGTAAAGCGACCTGCCTCAGCGTTTCCAGCCGTTCTGGCATCGCCTCGACGCCCTTTGCAAGCGGCGCCCGCGGCAGCTTGGCGCACAGCTTAGCGAGTGCGGAGGATAGCTTGCTCAAAGAGGCGGAGAGCTCCGGTAAATTTCCGTCATCCGCCGCTTGCGCAGGTTCGCGAATTAGACGGAGATCCAGCTGCAGGGACTCGGACAAAAGGGAGAACATTCGCGGGAGGAAGGCATTGTCCAGATAATCCTCCAGGAAAACCGGCATAACCCGAACGGCAAGCAGCCGATCGACCGGCGCTTGAAGCCGATCGCGATGGGCGCGCAGATTCCGGACGACGCCGGCGTAAAGACGTTTCTCTTCGGAGAGAATCGACCTTCGCTCCAATCGGGAGAATCTCGCTTTCAGCTTCTCGAGCTCCCGCGCCAAATGCGCGCCTTGCCGATGCAAGGCGACTCGAATCGCAAGCGATACGGTCAACTCGGCGGACTGAGACAGATTGACATGCTCCTGCGGGCTGCAGAGCCGATAATCCCCCTTGTTCTCGAGAAGCAATTCCAGCGCGCGATTCGCGATGACCTCGTTCATGTTGGCGTTGAAGGCTTCGCTGGAGCCTCCATGCAAGGAATCGAGAATAAAGTTCTGCGAATGAAGGCCTCGAATGACTTCGTCCGTTGCCAACACCATGACGCCGCCCAGCTTCCGGGGCAGCTTGCCCATGCGAATGTTGGCAACCGCGGCCGATTTCTTAACCTGGGCTAGATTGACGATCAATTCTTTGTGCAGCGGGAGCGAAACGCTCGGAAAGCTCAAATGCGCACGCATCGTTTGGATTCCGTAATAAGCATAAGAAGGAATGTTAAGAGGGCCCAGGGAATCGACCTCTTTTCTCATCGAGATGGCCATAACTTTCACCGCCCGGAATGGTTTGTTCAAAAATGAACACTTTTGTGTTCGGTATGAATGGTTGTGAGCTTAAATTAACATATAACTAGACAATCATCAATGTCTCTATCAAGAGAACAGGAAGAAACAGGATTTTTTTGTTTAATGTTTCTGTTTAACTTGTTTTAAATTTATGTGATTTAAACAATAATTCGAAATAATCTATACAAATATGTGTTCAAAATGTATATTAAATGTACATGATCGGATTGGGGTGGTGGCTATTTATACACCTCGAAATCGCGAGAGGAGAGAATAAAGATGAGCATTGCAACGACTATCAGCCCTTTTGCCAATGAACCGTTCGTCGACTTTAAGCTGGAAGAGAACCGGCAAGCGATGGAGGCGGCGATAGCCAAGGCGAAGGCGTCGTTGAACGCCGAATATCCGCTGCATATCGGCGCGGAGAAGATTTACACGGAAGACAAGATCAAGTCCGTCAACCCCGGCAATCTGGACGAAGTCGTCGGTTATGTCAGCAAGGCGAACCGCGAGCTGGCCGAGAAGGCGATGAACGTCGCTCTCGAGACGTTCGAGACGTGGAAGAAGGTCCCTGCGGCCGAGCGCGCCGGGTATCTGTTCAAGGCGGCGAAGCTGATGCGCGAACGCAAGCACGAGTTCTCCGCGACGATGATTCTGGAATCCGGCAAAAACTATGCCGAAGCGGACGCCGATACGGCCGAAGCGATCGACTTCCTCGAGTTCTACGGCCGAGAGATGCTGCGGCTAAGCAACATCAACGAGACGATGCCGCTGACGAAGGTGGCGGGCGAGGACAACAAGCTTCGATACATTCCGCTCGGCGTCGGCATCGTGATTCCGCCGTGGAATTTCCCGCTCGCGATCTGCGTAGGCATGACCGGCGCGGCAATCGTATCCGGCAACACGGTGCTGCTGAAGCCGGCTTCGACGACGCCGGTCATCGCGCATAAGTTCGTCGAGCTGATGGAGGAGGTCGGGCTTCCGGCCGGCGTCCTCAACTTCGTTCCGGGGAGCGGCGCGGAGATCGGCGACTACTTGACCGCGCATCCGAAGACGCGCTTCGTCAGCTTCACCGGATCGAAGGAGGTCGGCCTGCACATTAGCCGCTTGGCGGCGGAGACGGCTCCGGGACAGATCTGGATCAAGCGCCTCGTCGCCGAGATGGGCGGCAAGGACGGCATCGTCGTCGACGAGACGGCCGACCTGGACGCGGCGGCGCAGGCGATCGTCGTCTCGGCGTTCGGGTTCCAAGGGCAAAAGTGCTCCGCGGGCTCCCGGGCGTTCATTGTCGAGTCCGTGTATGACGAAGTCGTGGAGAAGGTGGCTACGCTGACGAAGCAGCTTGCGATTGGCCTGCCGGAGCAGAATTACGCGGCCGGGCCGGTCATCGACCAAGGCTCATGTAACAAAATCCTTGACTATATCGAGATCGGCAAGGGAGAAGGCCGGCTGATCGCAGGCGGGGGCAAGGCGGAGGGCAACGGCTATTACATCCAGCCGACCGTGTTCGCCGACGTGGACGGCAAGGCCCGCATCATGCAGGAAGAGATCTTCGGTCCGGTGCTGGCGATCGGCAAAGCGAAGGATTGGCGCGAGGCCATCGCTTTGTACAACGACACGGAGTTCGGCCTGACCGGCTCGTTCTTCTCGAAGGACGAAGCCCGGATCGAGGAAGCGCTCGAGACGATGCATTGCGGCAATCTCTATGTGAACCGCAAGTGCACGGGCGCCTTGGTCGGCGCCCATCCGTTCGGCGGGTTCAACATGTCCGGCACGGATTCCAAGGCGGGCGGGCACGATTATTTGCTTCTGTTTACTCAAGCGAAGGCAACTTCGGTTCGGTCGATGTAACGGCAGGTCAGCAAACGACTCCTTGGCTAATGATACCTAAACTGATCTTTTGATACCTGCCGCCGATTTTACTTGCCGAAGACGACCTATATCTAATCCGGCGTCCCTTTAATAGAAACACCCTCGCTTGTTAAGATGAACGGTGTAAAGCGGTTACAGGATTCTTCCGCAAGCGAGGAGTGTTCCCTATGGCAGAAGCGGCGCCTCAGACGGCCAAATTACGGGCCGAAGGGCTAAATAAACGGAGAAAAGCCCAGTTAACGGGATTATGGTACGTGGGCCCTTGGATAATAGGTTTCTTGGTCTTTCAATTCTATCCGTTCTTAGCCTCGTTCTATTACTCCTTTACCGATTACGATCTTTTTGGCCAAGCGAATCTTGTCGGCTTCAAGAACTACATCCACGCTTTTGCAGAAGACCGGGATTTCTACCAATCCCTGAAAGTAACCTTCGTTTATGCCTTAATTGCCATTCCCGCGCGCCTGGTGTTTGCGCTGGCTATAGCTCTAATGCTTAGCGTGCGGCTGAAAGGGGTTAATTTCTTTCGGACGATCTATTATTTGCCGTCCATTCTGGGCGGCAGCGTCGCCGTTTCCGTCCTATGGCGGTTCCTTTTTATGAAGGAGGGCGTCGTCAACGGCGCATTGTCCCAATTGCATATTCCGGCCGTGGATTGGTTGGGCAGTCCGGAAGTCTCGATCTATACGCTGGGTCTGCTGGCGGTTTGGCAGTTCGGTTCCTCCATGGTGCTGTTCCTTGCGGGAATCAAGCAAATTCCCCAGGAGCTGTACGAAGCGGGCAGGGTGGACGGCGCATCCCGTTTCCGCATGTTTTTTGCCATCACCATCCCCTTATTAACGCCTATGATTCTTTTTAATCTTATCATGCAGACCGTCAATGCCTTCCAAGAGTTTACGGGGGCCTTTGTCATCACGAATGGAGGACCGCTCAAGTCGACTTACTTATACGCCATGAAGCTGTATGAGGAAGGCTTTCTTTACTTCAAGATGGGCTATGCGTCAGCCTTATCGTGGATTTTATTTATCATTATCCTGATCCTGACCGCGGCGATCTTCAAGAGCTCCAACAGCTGGGTTCATTACGAGGATGGAGGAAAGTCCATATGAAGCGGCGCCTCTATCGAACGTGGCTCCATTATGCAGGATTGACGTTGGTTGGCTTGGTAATGGTCTATCCGTTGATCTGGCTGTTCTTTGCCTCGTTCAAGAGCAATCAGGAAATATTCGGCTCTACTAAACTGTTGCCGACCGAGTATATATGGAATTCGTATAAGCTTGGGTGGAGAGGGAACGGCTCATCCGATTTCCGCGTCTTCTTTATCAATACGTTTCAAATGACCGTTCCTACGGTAGTGTTCACCATTTTATCGAGTACGCTGGTCGGATACGGATTCGCCAGATTCCGGTTTCCATGGAAGAAGCCGATGTTTCTGATTATGATCTCTTCCATGATGCTTCCGAACGCCGTCATCATCATTCCTCGCTATTTGCTATTCAAGAATTTTGGCTGGCTGAATTCCTATTATCCGTTTATCATCCCGGCGGCGTTTGCAACTTCGGCCTTTTTTATTTTTATGATGGTGCAATTTTTTCGAGGACTGCCCAAAGAATTAGATGAATCGGCCATTATGGACGGGTGCAATTCGTTTACTACGTTAACTCGGGTGCTCCTTCCCTTAACGACGCCGGCGTTGTTTTCCGTGGGGATTTTTCAATTCATATGGACCTGGAACGATTTCTATAACTCTTTGATCTATATTAGCAGCGTATCCAAATTCACGGTTGCTCTGGGGCTTAGAATGTCGCTGGATACGTCCAGCAGCGTTCCGTGGAATCAAATTATGGCCATGTCGATCGTGTCCATTATCCCCTGTATCGTCATTTTTTTTCTGGCCCAGAAATATTTCGTGGAAGGAATTGCGACAACCGGCATCAAAGGTTAAGCGATTATGCAGTCGGAATTCAAAGAGTCTATTGACGGGTGTCGATAGGCTCTTTATAACTTAAAATGAAGCATATGCAACCTAAGGGGGGGAGCTTATGTATCGATTGCTCGTGGTAGACGACGAAGTGGAAACCCGGAACGCGTTATGCCACTATTTTCCCTGGGAAGAAATCGGATTCGAAATTGCCGGCCAAGCGGGGAACGGAAAGGAAGCGCTCGATCTCGTTATCCGGAACGCGTGCTATGACGTCGTTCTGGCAGACATCCGGATGCCTGTCATGAGCGGTTTGGATTTGGCCAAGGAGCTGCATTCGTTGAGACATCCCGTTAAGGTTATCCTGCTGAGCGGCTATCGGGAATTTGAATATGCTCAAAGCGCTATGGCATACGGGGTTCGGAATTATATCGTAAAACCCGCGAAATACAAAAATCTAACGGAGATTTTCAATTTATTAAGGGAGGAGCTGGACCGCGAACGGGCTGGACCGTCTGTCAGGGATTCGTCTTTAAGTTTAGAAGAAGGAAGCGGGCAAGGGTATAACTATAATGCCAAAATAGTGGAAACCGCGAAAACCTACATTCGCAACCAATTGAAGGAATTGTCGTTGGAGGCCGTTGCGGAAGTCGTGCACATGAACCCCAACTATTTCAGCCAATTTTTCAAACAGAAGACAGGCCAAACGTTCACCGAGTATGTCGTGCAGGCCAAGATGGAGAAAGCGGCAGAGCTTCTGCAGGATATACGCTATCGAACCTATGAGGTTAGCGAGATGGTGGGGTACAGCAATCCTAAAAATTTCACCCGTACGTTCAGAGAATATTACGGCATGACTCCAAGCCAATTTAGAAATAGGTGACGTATGAACAAGCGGCTTTTTCTTCAAAATCTCTTTCTATTCCTAGTTCCGCTGCTTATCCCTCTGATCATAATGGGGTCGCTCTCCATATGGATCTTGGAACGTTATGTCTCTCAGGATATCGACAAGAGCAACGCCAATCTTCTCCGTCAATCCAGAGACGCCATAGAACTTATGCTAAGCGAACTGGATTCCTTGCGGCTGGGAATGTTCGAGAACGCGGAGACGTATAACGAGTTGGTCACCATTCTCAATGAACCGGAGCTTACTTATGAGACGGGATCTTCCATGAAGTTGATCAACGGATTTTTGAATGCGCTTACAAGCGCGAAGGCTTACGTCGATGCCGTTTATATTTATATTCCCAACGGCAACGGCAGGTTTCTATCCTCGATAGACGGCATCGAGAACATCGCTTCGGTCGAGGACAACGACTGGTTCGATCATTATCGGGAATACGCGGCTGCCGGCAAAGAGGAGATGTGGACGGAGATTCGTGAAATGAAGCAATACGAAGGCGAATCTACCCCCGTCAGAACGGTAACCCTTTATCAAAAAATCGCGCCCTATGGCGGAGTTATCGTTCTAAATATTAAACCGCGTTATGTCGAAGATATGCTGAGCTCCCTTGAGTTGGATCCCGAACAGGAGATCTTCATTCTGGATCGAAATGAGAAAGTCATCTTCGCCAACCGGCCTTCCGTGTCGTTAAACGACCAGGATCTGAACCGAATTTCCCGATCTTCCAATTCATTTTCTCATATGGAGGCAGCCGGCATTCAGGCCATCGTCTCCAAGCTTGAATCTAATCGATATGGCTGGCAATATATCTCGGTCGTACCGGAGCATAGCTTATATCGGATTCCCAGAATGTTAAAGCAGCTTTCCCTCCTATTATTGGGAGTTTCATTCTCTTTCGGGCTGCTGTTAACGTTCTATCTGACCCGCAAAACGATAGTAAAAAAATACATCGAAAACAAATATATGCAGTCCCAATTATCCGAGAAAAAATACAAGCTGCAGTGGATGGAGATGCTGGCGCTTCAATCTCAGATGAATCCTCATTTTTTATACAACACGCTTAACGGCATCTATTGGGAGGCGCTCGGATTAACCGGCAAGCCGAATAAAGCGAGCGACATGGTGGAGAATTTATCCGACATTCTGGACTATTCCTTAAGCCGCCCCAATCAAGCCGTTACGATCCAGGAAGAAATGGAGCACACCCGGCGTTATATCGAAATCATGAAGTCGCGCTATAATAATCGGTTCGATGTGATATGGGAAGTCGATGACACCGTATTAAGCACCGAAATACCGCGCTTGCTGCTTCAACCGTTAGTGGAGAATAGCATTTATCATGGCATTAAAGAGAAGGAAGGGATGGGACTGATTAAAATAAGGATCGTCGAAAAGCAGGGGTTCGTTGAAGCGGCGGTTATCGATAACGGGTTGGGCATCCCGCCCGAACGTTTGAGTGAACTGAGAAGGAACCTATCCGGAGCTTTGGAGGAAATGACCGGACACATCGGATTGTTAAATACGAATCGAAGGCTTCAATTGATTTGCGGAGAGAAGAGCGGACTAACGATTATGAGCAAGCCCGGGACGGGAACCGTCGTCAGATTCTCCTTGCAACAGCTTGCCGGGGTGAATTCTAATAATTAGAGCCCATATCTAACCTATTGATACCCGAACGGCAGAATCGCTTGTTTCTTGAGAAGTTTTCTAATGTGCTATCCCTTTAACCGACCGCAAGTGGCTTGCTATAGTTATGCTAAAGCGTTTACATAGCTCATAAAGGGAGGCTGAATCGATGAAAGGGAAAAAGGGATGGGTAGGTACGCTATGCACTATCGTTGCGCTTAGCAGCATAGCGGCAGGCTGCGGGAACAACGGCAACACGGCTTCCAAGGAATCGACGGCAGGTGCTTCCAGTCCCGCCGCGACTGCTCAGACGAAGCCTGTTCATCTTAGATTCGCATGGTGGGGAGGAGATGCAAGGCATAAGGCAACGCAAGATGCAATCGCATTGTATAAGACCAAGTTTCCGAACGTCGGCATTGAAGGGGAATTTCAAGGCTACGACGGCTACGAGCAGAAGCTGAAAACGCAATTGGCCGGAGGGACGTCGGCGGATTTGATGCAGGTCGATACCGGGTGGCTGCAGGATTTGGCGAGCCGCGGCGATCTGTTCGTCGATTTGGCCAAGCAGCTTTCGATGGATCTAAGCGGCTTCGACGAGAAGTTTCTGAAGGATTACGGCATGTTGGATAATCAGGTGCTGGGAGTTCCGCTCGGAACCAATGCGTCCATCGTAATCGCCAACCAAACGCTTGCCGACAAGCTTGGCATCTCCTTAGACCGACAAATGGACTGGGATACGCTGCTCACAGACGGCAAAAGGATTCACGATCTGGATAAAAAATATTATTTGGTCAATTCCGACGTGATCAAAATTTCGCTGTTGTTCAAGGCATTCGTGAAGCAAAGATCAGGCCAACAATGGGTGAATGAAGATTATTCCCTTGGCTTTACCCAAGAGGATGCGGCAGCGGCTTTCGCTTGGCTGCAAAAGGCTTATGAAGTCGGTGTGTTCCAACCGCTGGGCGAAGCGGCGCTGTTCCCCAGCAAGACGGAACAAAATCCGAAATGGATCAATCAGGAAGTCGTTCTGAATTACGATTGGACCAGCAGCATGAATACCTATGTCGGAACGCTGCCCGAAGGCACCGAGGTAGCGGTGATCCTGCCCCCGATCGCCAAGGACGCGAAGGATACGGCAGTCCTGGTTCGTCCGGCCAGCCTGCTTGCCATTAGCAACAAGAGCGCAAATGTGGAGGAAGCGGTCAAATTCGCGAACTGGTTCGTGAACGACAAAGATGCCGCCGTTACGTTAGGGGATGTTCGAGCCATTCCTGCCGTTCCATCCTCGGCCAAGGCCGCCATGGAAGCGGGCAAAATCGATAAGACCATTACCGCAGCCATCGATGCCGCTTTGCAAAGGGCCGGCAACGTGGAGAACGCGCTTTCCAACCTGTCCGAAACGGATGACATCCTGAAGGATGAGGTTCAGAAAGTCGCCTATAACAAAGCATCTCCGGATCAAGCGGCGGATGAACTGGTCGAACGATTGAACGAAAAACTAAAAGAAATCAAAAATCGCACGAGGTGAACTCGATGCGCATCCTTCGCAAGAATATCCCGAGAGCAGCCGGATTTATTTATGCTGCTATTTTTTTTGTCATTATTTCCGCTACCGTCCTCTTATCTTATCTGGATACCACGAGAAGTTTGAGGCGAGAACTGGAGTATTCCAATACCGAATTGCTCCGTCAGGTCATGGAGAAGACCGAGCTGGTTCTGCATCAGGTGGACAAGGATGCGCTAAGCATGCTGCAAGAGCCGGAGGTTAAACGGTTTAACGACGGCAATAACTCCACGGATTTGGAGCGCATGCAAGATACGAACGACCTGATGAAAAAGCTGGAGAATATGACGAACTCCAACACCTATCTTCATTCCGCTTATTTATATTCCTATGGGCAAAAGAAATACGTAACCCCCTACCTGGCGGCGGAGGAATCCGCGTTTTTCGATAATAGCTGGAGAAGCGGATTCGATACTTTTACCGGGTACTACAAGTGGCTTGGCATTCGCAGCCTTCAAGACGAGATGGCGCCGCAGACGGTTAGCAAGCAAGTTCTGACCTTGGTGCGGTCCTACCCGGCGATTAGCGCAGCCCCCTTCCGTAAAGGAGCTTTGATTCTCAATATCGACGAAGGAATGATCTACGGATTAGCTCAGAACGAGGATGTCAAAAGATTTGGTCAAGTGTTCATTGTCGATGGGCAGGGACAAGTCATTTCCCATTCGGATAAAAGCTTGCTGGGTCAAAACATCGGCAGCCGCGAGGAGATAACCCGAATTCTGAATGCCGGCGGAGAAGGCCATTTTGCGAAGAAGGTTGACGGCGTCTCCAGCCTCGTATTCTATGCGTCTTCCGAATATACGGGGTGGAAATACGTCAGCATGATCCCGAATTTGCAGGTGAGCCAAGAGCTTTTGACCGTACGCAACTGGCTCCTTGGCATCGCTGCGATCATGTTCATCACGGCCATCGCGGCCGTTTTCGCGGTCAATTCCTTTACTTATCGGCCCATTCTTATTGAGCACGACAGCATGACGCGTCAAGTGCGGCAGACTATACCCGCCATGAAGTGGAGACTTGTCTCCGACATATTGGCGGGCTACCGAACCCGCTACTCGGATATGAAGCCATCCCTTGATTGGCTGGGAATCCGGCTTTATTCGGCTCATTATATCGTCATGATTGCAGAGTTCGATCAGAAAAAGCGAATTCCTGGCAAAGACTTGTCCCTTTACGCTTATGCGTTGTCCAATGTGGCAGAAGAACAGATCAATGCCGAAAGCCGGGGAACGGCGGTGGAAATGTTCGACGGAAGAGTCATGATGATCATCAGCTTTGAGAGCGGCGACGTTTCGTCCAATATGCTTCGTGCCTTATCCGTGGCCGATCTGATCAAGGGCTTCGTTCAGGAGCAGTTTAAGCAGACGATAACGATCGGAATCGGAAGGCAATCCGATGCGCTAGAGAATTTGAACAAGTCTTACAGCGAAGCGGTTGACGCCTTGCAATACCGAATGCTGCTCGGCGCCAACCAAGTGATCTCCAGCGAAGATGTGGAGGAATACGACAGCCAACGCTTCTACCGGCTATTCGACGTGGAGGAAGCCATACTAGGCGCGGTTAAGTCCGCGAATGCCGTAGAGGCGGAGCATCAGCTGGAGCATTTTTTCCGGAGAGCGCTTAAGGAGAACATCCCTCCCAAGCTGCTGAAACAAATCAGCCTGCAACTCGTGCTGCGCTCGTTAAAAATCGGCTCGGACATCGGCCTCGATATGGATTCCTGGATCGGAGGCGATATCAAGCTCTACGAGAAGGTCGAGTCTGCCGAGAATGCAAGTGACATTAAACGAGATATTACCGGATTCTTCCGAGAATTACTGAACGAAATCTCGGATAAGCGAAGCAGCAGGGGAAGCAACGAGACCGTAGAGCGTATTTTGGCTTTCATCTCGAAGAATTACATGCAAAGCGATCTTTCCATGAACCGGATCGCCGATCTGTTCCAGCTGAGCGTGCCCTATGTCAGCAAAATATTCAAGGAGCACACGGAAAGCAATTTTACCGATTACTTGATCCGGCTGCGGATAAACAAGGCCAAAGAACTGCTGGAGGAAGGCAATGCCAAGGTCGTCCAAATCGCGGAAGCCGTCGGATATACCAATTCGCACAGCTTCATTCGTATCTTCAAGAAGGCAACGGGGCTGACTCCCGGCGAGTATCGGGAACAGATGATTTGGAAGAAGAACAAAACCCCATGAGGATAACAAAAGCCACCTTCGCCAAAGCGATGAAATGCAGATGATATGAACAAAGGAACCTATTAAAAATCGTTAGCAGGCCGCTACAATAGGGACCATCACCAAGGAACGAGATAAGGGAGTGGTTATCGTTGGAGCGCTCGCGGTCAAGCGGTCTATGGAGAGGCATCAAGCGGGATAAGTATTTGTATCTGATGCTCATCCCTGTAGCGGCGTATTACTTGTTATTCAAGTATTCGCCCATGTTCGGGGAGATCATCGCCTTCAAGAACTATCGGTTCGCCGATGGAATCATGGGAAGCCAATGGGTGGGATTTAAACATTTTCGAGATCTATTCGGCAATTCCGATTTCTACAACGTCCTTAAAAACACCCTGCTGCTGAACGTTTACAACGTGATATTCGGCTTTCCGGTGCCGATCGTGCTAGCGCTAATGCTTAATGAGCTGCGTCGGGAATGGTACAAACGATTGGTTCAGAATTTGCTGTATGTGCCGCATTTCATATCATGGGTCGTACTCGGCAGCATTCTCATCGCCTTGCTTAGTCCAAGCACGGGAATCGTCAATATGATCCTTGAGCTCTTCGGAATCGACCCGATCTATTTTCTGGCGAATAAGCAGTGGTGGCCGATCGTCTTTGTTCTGTCGGGAATTTGGCATAGCGCAGGTTGGAACACGATTCTGTATATGGCGGCGATTACGGGAATCGACCCGCAATTGTATGAAGCCGCGCGGATTGACGGCGCCAACCGGCTTCGCCAGATTTGGCATATTACCTTGCCGGGGATACGCAGTACGATCGCTATCCTGCTTATTTTGAGAATGGGTCAGATGATGGATGTCGGCTTTGAGCAAATCTTCATTTTGCAGAATTCGGCCGTATTCCAAGTTTCCGACGTCATCAGTACGTATGTGTACCGGGTCGGCCTTCAGCACGTGCAGTACAGTTATACGACCGCATTGGGCTTGTTCCAGTCGGTGATCGGATTCATTCTTGTCGTATCCATGAATCGGGTCGTGAAGCTGCTAGGGGAAAAAGGCTTATGGTAGGAGGAACCGCAGATGATTGAACAACGAAGTCGGTTAAACCGGCTTATGAACATGGGGAATGCCTTGCTGCTCGGCGTCATTGGGTTTATTACCTTATTCCCCTTTCTCAACGTGCTCGCGACTTCGCTTAGCAGCAGCCGGGCGATCGTATCCGGCGAAGTGTTCCTCTTCCCGGTGGAATGGACCGTTCAGGCTTTTCGCAATCTGATCGAAGACGGACAACTGTTCGTCGGGATGCGCAACACGATTCTCATTACGTTGATCGGGACGGGATTCAACCTGTTTGCGACCGTTCTTGCGGCCTACCCCTTGTCGCGTAAACGGCTGCGCGGACGGAACGGACTTCTTATGGTGATCACGTTCACCATGGTGTTCAGCAGCGGCATCATTCCCAATTTTATCCTGATCAAATCGCTTGGCTTGATGAACAGCTATTGGGCTCTTTGGCTGCCTGGTTTGATCAGCACTTACAATATGTTCGTCATGAAATCGTTCTACGAAGGCTTGCCCGAAGAACTGGAGGAATCGGCTTCGATCGATGGCGCGAACGATCTCGTCACGTTGGTCCGAATCGTTCTCCCTTTGTCGCTGCCCATTGTCGCCGCTCTTGGATTGTTCTATGCCGTTGCTTGGTGGAATGCCTACTTTAACGTCATGATGTACATCACTAGCTCCTCCAAGCTCTCGCTCATGATGGTGCTGTACCAGAAAATCAACAATGTCAGCGAGATGCTCCTGAGCACGGGCGGAGGCTCGGAAGGCGCGGCGGTTCAGAACTTGACGCCGGAAGGCATACGGGCAGCGGCTATCGTCACGGCAGCCATCCCCATTCTTCTGGTCTACCCGTTCCTTCAGAAATATTTCGTCAAAGGGGTATTGATCGGCTCCGTGAAAGGTTGAGAGTTCAATAGGATATCGATCAGACGTTGTTGTCTGTTGATATAACATTCAGATGAAATTAGGAGGTCAAGTCTATGCGAAGGCAAAAAAATTACATGATGGCAGGCCTGGCGACCGTAGTGGCGATTGCGGGAATGCTATCGGCCTGCAGCGACAAGAAGGAGGAAAGCCCGGTAAATGGGGGGGAGCAGCAGGCAGAGCAGTCCAAGCAGGCAGACCCGTATGCAAATCTCCCTAAAGAGGTCAGCGTCTCCATGTTTGACAGAGGCCGCGTTCCGGCCGAGGAAGGATCCTATGAGGATAACCGCTGGACCAAATGGATTAACGAGAATTCGGGTATCGACGTCAAGTGGATTCCGGTTCCCCGCAACACGGCGCAGGAGAAGCTCAATGTCCTGGTCGCCGCCAACGAGGCCCCGGATCTGATCTGGGAATACGATCGCAATTATATCGCGTTATTGGCCTCCCAGGGAGCTATTCAGCCCATCGATTCCTATATTGAAAAATATAGCACATCGTATAAGAAGTATCTGAGCGAGCATCCCGAATTGAAGCCGTACGTTACGATTGACGGGAAGATGTACGCGGTGGCCTCCGAGAGGGGCATCGATACGATCGCCAACCAAGGCATGTGGATTCGCAAGGACTGGCTTGATAAGTTAGGGCTGTCCATGCCGAAGACAGAAGAGGAGCTTCTGAACGTTGCCAAAGCGTTCGCGGAGAAGGATCCGGATGGCAACGGCAAGGACGATACGATCGGCTTCGCCTTCAACAGCAAATTTACGAGCTACTTCGCGGCCATGTACGCGTCCAGACCCGATACCTGGTATTTGGATGACGGCAAATTGCAGCTCGGCCGACTAACGGACCGGTATGCAGATACGTTGGCGATATCCAAACAATTGTACGATCAAGGAATGGTCGACAAGGAGTATATTACAGACAAAAGTTATCAGCGTGAACGTCAGCTGTGGGTAACCGGCAAAGCGGGCATTTATCTAGGCTCCTGGCACATGGATTCCGAATACTTCGATCTGAAGAAGAATGATCCGGATGCGCAGCCCGTTCCTTTGGAAGCGCTAACGACGAAGTACGGAAAGAACGGTCTGCTGCAAGAAGCCCCCGCCTCCATGCTGATTGCCTTCAACAAAAACATGAAAAATCCGAAGGCCGCCGTCGAGTTTCTCGATTGGATGCTTGACAATGGCTGGTTCACGCTCAAGTTCGGCTTAGAAGGAGTTCATCATCAAAAGACGAATGACGCCATTCAGGTCATTGATGCAGAGAAGAATAAAAAAGAATTGGATTACGCTTACGAATATCCGATCGTAAACCAATGGAGTCCTAAGCCGGATGACATTGTCAAAATGGCGGCTTCCGACCCGGCTTCTCAAGAATACGCCAAGCTGAAAGCGCTTGGTCTGGAAACGGCGATGAAAGACAAGTTCAGAAGAGATATTCCTTACGCGCCGTCCTTTCCGGAATTAAGCCAGTTCCTGGCCGAATTTAATCCGAAAGCCGATGAAATCGACAATCAAGTCATCATGGGCGGGCCTAAATTTACGCCGGAATGGGGCGCGGCCGAGCTGCAGAAAGAATGGGATCGGTTGAACGGCGAAAGCGTATGGAAGCAAGTGCAGGAATGGTACGAGCAAAACAAGGAAAGTTTTAACTAAACCGGATTTACGGAGTGCGGGAACGGCCTTCGGAACAATCGTCCCCAGGCCGTATCCTGCTCGAAGAAAAGGGAAGGGGAATGAAGCCTTGACAACGGTATCGGTTAGAACGGACACGCATGAAGTCGCTTTGAACTATGACGATGTCCGATTCCAAGCAACTCTATCTCTGGAAACACTGGAACCGGGTGTCCATATTATTCATCTTACGGCATGGACCGACGTCCCGGTTATTCCCCCCGTCTTGACCCTGAGCTTCGTGCACCCGGCCCGAGATATTCATGCCAGTTGGCATCCGTCTCTTAACCGCAATAATAGCTTCCATGCGGATTGGATGAGGAAGCTGCGATCTAATGCGGCTACTTCCGCACCTGTGTTTTCGCTTATGAATGCCTCGTCGCGCAATCGGCTAACTTTCGCTTTCTCGGATGCGCTGAACACGGTCCTTTATACGGGTTGTATCCGCGAAGAATCCGCGGAATTTCTTTGTTCGATTCAGTTATTCACCGAAGAGTCTGCACCTATCGCCGAATACCAAGCGGCATTGCGCATCGATACGAGGGATTTATTGTACTTCGAATGCCTGAAGGAGGTGCAGGAGTGGTGGAGTCGGATGCCGGAGTATTCGCCCGCATCCATTCCGAAGCTTGCCAAGAGTCCGATGTATTCGACTTGGTATAGCATGCATCAGGAGGTGACGGCAGCCCGGATCGAGCAGCAATGCCGAATAGCCAAAGAGCTTGGCATGTCGACGGTTATCGTCGATGACGGCTGGCAAACGGGCGATAATCGAAGAGGATATGCGTACACGGGAGATTGGGAAGCGTATGAAGGCAAGTTTCCCGATATGCGGCATCATGTCGATACGGTGCACAAGCTAGGGATGAAGCTGATTTTGTGGTATTCCGTCCCCTTTATCGGCCAGCACAGCAAAGCGTGGGAACGCTTTAAAGATAAGATATTGCGGTTTAGCGAAGGCCAGGGGGCAGGGGTACTGGATCCGAGGTATCCGGAGGTCAGGGAGTACATTATCGGCAAATACGAGCAGGCTGTCAGGGAGTGGGATCTGGATGGCTTTAAACTCGATTTTGTCGATGCCTTCTACTCTTCGGAATCAACATCCGTCTCCGTAACGGAAGGACGCGATATCCATTCCATCCCGGAGGCCGTAGACCGTCTTCTGTCCGACTCTATCGGCCGTCTGCGGCAACTGAAGCCGGATATTATGGTAGAGTTCCGCCAAACTTATATCGGCCCTGCCATGCGCAAGTACGGCAACATGCTTCGCGCGTCGGATTGTCCCAACGACAGCATTCAGAACCGGGTTCGAACGAACGATATTCGTTTGCTGTGCGGCGATACGGCCGTGCATGCGGACATGATCATGTGGCACGAAAAGGAACCGGTTGAGAGCGCAGCCTTGCAGCTCATCAATACTTTGTTCTCCGTTCCTCAAATATCCGTGCTGCTTGATAGATTGCCGCCGGAGCATAAACGAATGCTTCATTATTGGTTAACCTTGTGGAACGACTATCGGGAGGTTCTGCTTAACGGCAAGTTGGAGCCGATGAACCCTGAACTGCTTTATCCGCTTGTACGGGCTTCCCAAGGAGATGTGAGCCTAATCGCGGTTTATTCCGATGTCGTCGTTCCATTGTCGACGAACGAAGGACGGATTCGGGAGTGGGTCGTCGTCAACGGCCGCTTGCGAGACGGCGTGTATATCGAGGTTTCCGAATCGATCGGACCTGCCGAGGTCGAACTCCGAACGTGCTGCGGCGATCCGATTGGCGCATATGAACTTGAACTTAGCGTCGGAATTCATAAGTTAGCCATACCGCCTGCAGGAATCGGACGCTTATCGCTTCCCAATATGAGTATCTAAAATATTTAGGAGGGACTTGATGATGAAACGGCACTTTCGGTACGGCCTGGTCGTCGTCGTTATGGTTTGGTTTATCGGATTGTTTGGTGTCGTGCAGGCATCCGCCGAAGGACAAGGGACAAATCAGCTTTCCGATTACGAAACGGCCGCCGCTGCGGCCGATCCTTCGCTTCGACAATACCCCGTTAGACCCGGTGCCGTGCCAAGCTCCTCTTATACTTTGTCGGTCAACGGGCAAAGCGTGTTCGTTGAGAAATTCGGCGATATCAGCTTCGCGAGATTTTCCTTCTCCGGCACCGCCGATGTGCAGGTGAAGGCAAGCGAAGCCATTACCTCGTTCGTTATTAGCCCGCAGAGCGATCAGATTAACGGAATCAGCAACGGAGATAGTATTTCCTTCTCCATAGATCAACCGAAATCGTTGATTGTAAGCGTTAACAATATTGAGAAGCTGTTTCTTTTTGCCGACGGCATGGAGAGCGATGTACCGGACATTCAGGATCCGAATGTGATCCATCTGGCCGATTACTTGCCGGCGAATCGCGACGAAGAGTCCGAGGTTACCGAGTACTTCCAACAGGCGATAGACGATACGTCGGCCATGAATAACGGTGCCGGAGGAATTCTGTATGTCCCCGACGGCAAATATATGACAGCACAGCTTAAACTCAGAAGCAACGTGCATCTATACTTGCAAGACGGCGCTTGGATCAGGGCCGTACCCCAATTCAACGCAACCAATTATCCCCCGCAAAACAACGGCGATTCTTCCTTCATCTATATCGGCAACGCCAGTCATGTGAAAATCAGCGGGAGAGGCATCATCGACGGCAACGGGATGGCCGTTCGAACGGCAAATGCCAACGCGAACATTAAGCTGTTGCGGACTTCCGATGTGACGGATCTGCAGATTGAGGATGTCTACTTCCTGGACTCCGCAAGATGGACGATTCACCTCCTGTACGCTCAGGATGTCGTATTGAAGAACATCAAGCTGATTAACGATTTGCGAGGCGCGCCGGATCCGAATGATCCGGACGTGTGGATTCCGACCGTCACGAACACCGACGGCGTGGATATTGACGCTTCGCAGAACGTCACCGTCGACGGCGCCTTTATTTATACCGGCGATGACGCCATCTCTCCCAAAGTAACCAACTATATGAATCTGAAACGGCCGACCCTTGACCTGCAAATTAAGAACAATGTCTTATGGTCCTTGAAGTCTGCCCTTAAGGTCGGCGACGAGACCCTGATGGACATTGGCAATATCCAGTTCAATAATAATGATATTGTTCATGCAGATCGATTTATCGCGTTATGGAATCGTGACGAATCCCGCATTCATCATATTGAGGCTATCGACAACCGGGCAGAGTTTATCGGCGGCAACTACAATGAACGGTACTTTTATTTCCGCATCCGGACGGGAAGCGCGGATTCCAAACCAGGGTGGATCGATCAAGTTCACGTGAAAGACTTCTATGTTCTCAACAAGGCGAATCAGCCGTCAAGCATAGAGGGGTACGATTCATCTCATCTCGTTACCAATGTGACGTTCGAAAATATTGTGATCGACGGAAACCAGGCGGCAGGCATCACTGACGTTCCGCTGGATTTTAAAAACGAGTTTTACCACAACGTCGTATTCCAGCCTTCCGGAACGGTATACAACGGCAATTACGCTCCAGACGACGAACCGCGGATATTGCTTGTCGACCAGCGAGGCCTAACAAGTGGCGCGTACGGGTCCATCGCCGAGGCTGTGGCCAGTACCCCGGCATTGAAGCCCGGCGATACGATTTCGCTTGTGCCGGGAAGCGGACCTTACCATGAGACGATCCATTTGCATGCGTCCGGGGCTGAGGGCAATCCGATTATTTTCGAAGGGAACGGGGAGCTGATCAGCGGGTTCGCTCCATTCCAGTTTACGCAAGAGTCGAATGGGCAATGGACCTATACGCTGCCTGAACCGATTGCCAATACCGTAACGGCCGGCAGTTCCAACACATTCCGATATTTAATAACGTATAACGGCCAGCGTCTGCTGCTGGATCAGGCTTACGGGCAGAACGCCGGGGTTTTCACCAGCGATTATGCGGTTTTGTCTTCGGACGGCAGCAAGCTGATTTTGAATCCGGATAAAGCCTCGCCGACTTCCGGTTGGGAGATCTCCACGCTGGAGAACGGCGTTGAGATCGTCACTCCCGATTCCTATCAAACGTATCGCAATCTACGGATCACAGGCGTGCAAAATGACGGCTTTAATGTTCATGGAACCGGTACGGGGCTTGTATTCGAGAATGTCGAGGCTTTCAACAACTTTGACGAGGGCTTCTCCTCCCACGACAGCACGAGTTCGACCATCGACGGCGGCAAGTTCTGGGGAAATGACAACGGGATCTATAACATGTCGAGGGATACGGTTACCTTTACGGCTAACAATGTCCAGTCATATAACAACATCGGATACGGCATTGCGACGCAGATGGGAACCAATACGTTCTCCAACGTGCAGGTATGGGATAACGGCATCTCCAATATCCGAGTAGGAGGGAGAGTCGATACATCGAACGTCGTGACTTACGAGAGCCGATGGTCGCAGCGTCCTTGGGTAGGTTACCAGGAAACGCAGAACTACAAATATAACCAGCAAGTAAAGCCTTACGCTTATTCGGAATACGTAAAGCCGGACTACCCCATTGAGAAAAGCGGGACGCAGCCGACGGTGATGCCGGCTTCCGAACTCCCGCCATTTAAGGGCTCCTTCGACGATTGGCGCCACATTTATTTTAGCATCGCGCAGCAGAGCGACCCGAACGTCAGCGGTCCTGACGCGGATCCGGATGGAGACGGGCTAGTCAATCAGGAGGAATATGAAGAAGGATTGAATCCGAACCTGCCGGATCAAGAGCCTTCGGTCTCCGCCAATACCAGCCTGGAAGGGCCGACGTCCGTCCAAGCCGGGCAAGCGCTGGATTTAACCTACAGCCTGCTTGGCGTTGCCTCCAGCGTCTATGCGCAGCATATGACCGTCAACTTCAATCCCGATCAGATCCAGTATGTCGGCGCGGATTCGCTTCTTGGCGATTTTGAGATTGTCGACTCGAAATATGACAATGGCCGAGTCGACATCGTTGTCGCGGGTATGCACGCTTCCGTCACCGGTTCGGCCGATGTGCTCGCGCTTCACTTTCGAGCCTTGGTACCCGCGCAGACGGAGAGCAGCCAAGTCTCTGTAACCCAAGCTGTCGTCTCCGATCAGAACGGCAAGGAGAGCGAATTGAGCGTAGGGCCTGCCTATCAAGTGCAAATTATCGTAACTGCTGCGGATAAGACAGAATTGCAGGCGAGAATCGCCGAAGCGCAGACGAAGCTCGGCGGCGCATCGGTTGGAGACCATTGGGGGCAGTATGGGCAACTTGCGGTTGATGCGTTCGGTGACGCTATTGAACAAGCCATAACCATTAATAACAATGCTGGGGCTACACAGCTGGAAGTCGATCAAGCGGCGGCCGATTTGGCTTCGGCAATGCAAGCGTTCACTGCCGCCATGAAGACGACGGCAAGTATCGGTGACATAGGCATTATGGCATTCCGTTATGGCATTTCCTCCGCGGATGCCGACTGGTCCGTCGTGAAACGATACGACCTCAATGGAGACAACCGATTGGATATCGCGGATCTGACAGCTATGGCAAAGAAAATGCTGGGTAATTAGGACGGAACATGAATTCGTAGGAGGCACCTTAAAGAAAAGGGATCCCCCGTTTGCCGGGAGATCCCTTCTTTCCTCTGGCTAGCCGCGCGGGGCGGGGAGCGAAGGAGAGCGAGACGAGCCTGCCTTGACGGGAACGCTTCGCCCGAATTCGGGACGGCCGGCATTCTACCGAGGGTATTTCGAAGTATCCGGGCTCGCCGATACGTTCCTGCGGTTCGACGGCTGGCAGAAGGGCGTGGCCTGGATCAACGGCTTCAACCTGGGCCGATACTGGAACGCGGGCCCTCAGCGGGCTTTGTACGTGCCGGGGCCGTTGCTCCGCGAAGGCCGGAACGAGCTTGTCCTGTTCGAGCTGCATGACTGCCCTGGGAAGCCGACGGTCGTTCTAACGGACGTCCCGGACCTTGGCGAGACGGAGTCCGTAGACGAGCGGGTGTTGAATTTCGTGCAGGAAGAGAACGATATATTCGGTTAGAGCGAGAAGAGCGAAAGCACTCTTTATCGTTGACATTGGAACGCACCCCGGTGCCGAAATCCGATGACGGCGGTACGGGTGCTTTTCCTATTTTCCTCATACAGTGCCTTATCCCGTTGCCTCATGGGCTAGAAGGGAGCGGTCCGGAAGGGATCTCATGGACTGGGCGGGGGCGGCAGTCAGGAAGGGGCCGAATACTCGTAAACCGTCTCGTACATCGGCGAGGAATGCATATGAGTTCTCATGAGCACGAACCGATCGGCTAGCCAAGAGGCTCCGGAAGGCATCGATTCCAACAGGCCGGGCGGAAAAGGGAGCTTGGAGTCGGCGGAGTAGTTTCGCGCTAATGTGATATGAGGGGAGTAGGGACGGGCTTCCGGCAGGAAACCAAGCGGTTCGGTGGATTTAAGGACGGAAGCGTGCAAGGCTTTGAGCCCATCCCGATCGCCGGTTACCGACCCAAACAGTACGCGCGGCGAGCGTGCCTGTCCGAAAGTTCCTCCTCCGTTCAGTGCCAGGGAGATGCGCTGGACTTGAACGCTTTTCAGTGCGATATGCAGTTCCTCCAGCCGATCCTCGGGCACCTCTCCCAGGAATTGAACCGTGAGGTGGTAATCCTGCGGATGCGTCCATTTGCGGAAAGGCAGAGAGGGGCGATGCTCTTGAACCCACCGGTGCAATTCGTCGGCGACGGCTCCTCGGATCGGGATGGCGGTGAACATTCGCATGGGGGTTCCTCCTATAAGGGGGGCGTATCGTTTCCGTAGATCATTTGGCATGTCCCATTATTTTACCTAACTGTCCCGATAGTTGATACATGTATCCGGTCGCCCTTCGGATGGGACCAGTAGATCGTCCAAGGATCGACTCGTCTGCGTCATACGAATGAGGCGTATCCATCGGAATGCAGACGAAACTCTGCGCCGCCACGCTAACCTCCTCGCTCCCTCCGCGCCTTCGGGAACCAGCCGATGTCCGTGACTTAAGCGTCGGAGGTAAGGGGATGCGACTTTAGTTCATCCTACAGGTATGCGGGGAGGACGAAGAGCTTCTCAGAATCGAATCCCGCCGCTTTTTTTATCCAAATATACGACTCCCTCAGTCCTTTGGATGGTTCTCATTAAAACAAGAATATAATCCATCAATATCCGCACATTGTCAATTGCAGGGAACCCGTGGCGACTTGTAAGCTGAAGAAGTGATGAAACCATTATAGAAGCCTAGGAGCACGTGGCCTTCGGCAAGGGATGGAAGAGCCGGCAAGCGCGATGCATGACAACGATCAACCGTCGGATAGGATCTACAACCAAGGTTTGGCGTGGCTTGCGCTCGGCAGCTTCAAGGAAGCGTGTCGCACTTCGAGCAAATGTTGACACCAGAGCCTAACCGCCAAGGAGCGATTCTGCATCGGAAGGATGCGCAAGCCGACAGAGAAGGAGTGAACAGAGCATGAGAACTGCTATACCCGATTCCCTGCCTCGCAAGTTGACGATCACGATGTGGGACTTCTCCTGGTACACGATGACGCTGCCGGGAGAGCCCTACCACGATCTTGGCGCCCGGTTCCGGGAGGCGGTCGACAGGGGTTACAATACGATCCGCATATGCGCGATGCCGTATATGCTGTTCACGGCAGAAGGGAAGCGGCCGGGCCCGCTAAAGCTGGGCAATCTCGGGGAAGTCGGCCAGCGAACCCGCTGGTACAACTGTCGAGGAGGCGCCGAGCTGGACGGCCACGCCCATCTGCTGGAGCTGTTCCGCCAGGCGAAGGAGCATGGCTGTTACATCATGCTCTCCTCCTGGGAATACCAGCAGAGCCCAAGCTTCCTCGCCCATCCCGAGCTGCGGGACGAGCTGGCCGCGATTCCGCCGGAAGAGAGGTTCATGGCCATCGCAAGGTCGATGGATCAGCTGATCCGCTTCGTCAAGGCCGCCGGCTACGGCGACCGGATCGTTTACGCGGAGCTGCATAACGAGGTGGAGTTCGGCCAGTTGACGGCCGTCGGAACTTCCCGGGGACTCGCTGAAAGCGATACCCCGGGGCTGGTCGAGGCGATGCAGCCTTACATCGAAGAGGCGGTCGGTTATCTGCGAGAGAGCCATCCCGATATTCTTATGACGGCTAGCTATACGCTGAATGATGCCTACCCGAAGGCTTATCTCGCTCGCAACATGCAGGTCGGCCACTTCCATCTGTACATCAAAGGCGTGCTGAACGAGCTGATGGCGAACGCGGGCCTCAACGACGAGAGCGTTCCTTTTCCCAATACGTTCGTTCAATCCCTGCTGAGGGAAGAAGCTCCCCCGTTCGAGCAGTGGACGCTGCCGCCCGGCCAGGAGTGGCGGATGGAAGGCAACCCGGTCGGCATGAAGCTGATCTACCTGCACGATTGGGCCGACCCGGACAAGTGGGATCTTTACCTCTACGACCGCTATTCCGATCATAGACTTGCCATGCTGCAGAAGGCGGACGACCGCTTCGAGGAAGTGGATGTCTGGAATCGCCATCATGGCCTGCCGATCGTGATCGGTGAAGGCTATGTCGGCTACACTCCGCTCCATGCGGGCTTCGAGGAGGGACCGGTCGGCAAGTTCATCGCGGAGTATTGCTTGCGCAAGGGGATGAAGCTAGGCTTCTGGGGCATGACGCTCTGCTCGAACTGCGCTCCGCACCATCCGTTCTGGAACGACGTCGCTTGGCAGCGCAAGTGGAATCGATTTATTTTGGAGTCGGAATAAGTAAAACAAGCCGATAAGGCCGCTGAATCAGCGATCTTATCGGCTTTATTTATGAGGCCGCTATTAACGATTGCTCTTACTCTCCGAAAGTTCTGCCGCAGGAAGGACAGAATCGGGCGTCCAACGGCGAGGCCTTGCCGCATTCGCATTCCTTCTCGTTCGACAGTTTCATGATTTGCTTGGCGTTCTCTTGAATTTCGTCTTCCAGCCTGTAAACATCGTTGAATAGAGGCTGAAGCTCCACTTCCGTAACCGGAGGCCGGCGTCCCGCCTTCGCGAGGAAGGTCCGCTTGCCGATCTCGAGCCATTGTTTCTCGATGTCCTTCTGCTTGCCGCTGTTCTGCAGCTTCAACTTGTTCACTTCGACCAAGACCTTGGCTTTGTTGCCCGCTTCCGTCACTCCGGATTTGACTTTGTCCATGAATCCCATTCAAATCCCTCCAGTAAACAACATTTTGCCGTCAGGGAAATGGTACTATAAATTCCCGTAAATTTCCACAAAATGCGGAGAATCCTGTCGGGACAGCCCGTTCGATGGAGGCGGAGCTCGCTTGTTCGAGTTATTATCATCCGTAACAGGTCGAGAATGATTTTGCCACCTCTTACGGCGCCATGGTGACAGAGGCTTCTTCCGCGTACACGATCGAAGCTCTTGAGGACTCCGAGGTCAAAGGAAGAGCGGGAAAGAGAGCTTCTCTATGTGACAGCCTTGCAGAGATATGAGGCTTTCCGGATCAAATACCCAGGCTTGGACAAGCGGATTAGTTGAAGATGGAATAAACCGGTTAAGCGAGAGCCAGTTCCTCGTTCAAGCCGCGAACCCGATCGACGTCAAGGAGCGGATAATCGTAAAGGTTTCCCTCATAGACGAGCTCGAACGAATCATGGCGGAAGAAGTCGTCGGGAGTCACGAGAGCGGATGGCCGATCCCACAGCTCGAGCCCGGATTGGCGCAGGGCTTCCGCAACGAATTCGGAGCAGAAGTAGGCGTTCTTGCGGCGCAGCTCGTAGTTCATCATCACCCCGAACAGACCGATCAGGTTGTACCGGTAATCGTCCCGGTACCGCTGGAAGGAACGGATCGTACGCCAAGCCTCGGAACGTTGCACTTCGTCGACGCGCAGCCGAAGCAGGGCGCAGCAGGTATTTCAATCGTTAGAGGAGGATCAGTAATATCCTTATGGAGATATCCTTCTCTAATACATTATTATCACCGAACAACATCCCTCCAAAAAGTTAATCGCTGTAAAAATAGTAGGAGGTGTCCCTAAGTCGTAGACTTATGGGACGCCTCCTTTATCTTGTTGCCGCCTTTGATTATTCGATCTTACCCCTTCACCGCCCCTGCGGTCATCCCCTTCATAAACGTGCGGGAGCCGAGCAGGAACAGGATGAGGAGCGGGATCGTCGTCATCGCGAGAGCGGCCATGCGGGCGGCATAGTCCGTCCGGTGGACGATGCCCAGATTGGAGATGAAGACGGGCAGCGTGTACCAATGAGAGTCGTTGATCGTCACGAGCGGGAGCAGGTAGTTGTTCCACGACCAGATGAACACGAGCGTGGACAGCGTGGCGAGTCCCGGCTTTATGATCGGCATGACGATGCGAAACAGAATGCCGGGCTCCGAGCAGCCGTCGATCCGGGCGCATTCGAGCAGGTCGTTCGGGACGGAGTCGCGCATGAACTGGATCATGAAGAACGCGCCGAACGGGAACGCCGCCCACGTGAGAATGACCGGCCAGAGCGTGTTGCCGAAGCCGAGCTGGCGCATCTCGATAATGTAGCCGATGAGGCCGACCTGCGTCGGAACCATCATCGTGACGACGACGAACCATTGCAAGGCCCGGCGGCCCTTGAAGTTGAACTTGGCGACCGCGTAGCCGATCGTCGTGCTGGTCAGCAGGGCGAGCAGGACGGCGCCGACCGATACGAGCAGGCTGTTGCCGTAGACCCGCGCGAAGTTGGATTCGAACACGGTGCGAAGGTTCTCGGCGACATAGGAGCCGGGCAGCAGCGGGATGCCCTTGAACAGGTCTTCGTTGTAATGGGTTCCCATGACGAGCATGATGTAGAACGGGAACAGCGACAGAACCGACAGGACGATCAGACAGATCCACTTCAGCGCTCTCATCGTCCATCCTCCTTCGGCGCGGTGATTTTGTAGCTGATGATGGAGAACAGCACGATCAGGACGAACAGCGAATAGGCGATCGCGGAGGAATAGCCGAATCTCGTATTGGAGATGAACGAGTCGTCCACGAACTTCCAGATGACGGTCAGGGCCGTGTTGTCCGGACCGCCGACTTGAGCCGAGCCCGACCAGCCGCCGTACAGCAGCTTCGGCTCGTCGAACAGCTGCAAGCCGTTGAT
>Ga0065721_10001055_pt1 | contig 35922 bp, 26 predicted proteins | sample Mesricmetagenome_FD_59108 | JGI IMG/M metagenome (GOLD analysis project Ga0065721, IMG submission 59108) | Mesophilic microbial community from rice straw/compost enrichment Sample: eDNA_1 v2 (version 2) | ecosystem: Engineered > Solid waste > Grass > Composting > Bioreactor | place: USA: Davis... | reverse complement strand
CCTTCCGCACCGTCCCCGGCACACGGCCGGCCGCGCGGTCCTCTTGCGTTTCCCCAGGCGTCACCGTCCGGGCTCGCCGCCGGATGACAGCTCACGCCCCTCGAAAACAGGGACTGTCCCCTTTCTCGCCCACCACTCACCCGCGCGCGAAGATCGCCCTCAGGATCGCCCGCATCTGCGCGAACAGCTGCGCGCTCGGCGGGCCGAGGATGCCCTTCGCGTGCGGCGGCAGGTGCGCCGCCGGGTCCTCGTCGCCGAACACGTAGTGCTCGAACATCCGCCGCCAGACCGCCCGCTCGCCGGCGGGCAGGTGGCGATAGGCGTAGATCGCGTGGAGCAGCGCGTCGTAGCCGCCGCCGCTCCCCTCGGGCGCCTCGTTCCACCAGTAGTTGACGAGGATCGACAGCGGCTCGAGCGCGTCGACCCCGTGCCACCAGCCGTAGGGCAGGTAGATCGCGTCGCCCGGCTCGAGCGTCGCCCGCTGCGCGTGCGTCCAGGCCTCGGCGTAGCGCGGATAGCGCTCGAGGTCGGGCGCGGCCGGATCGACCATCGACACCGGCGTTCCCGCGGGTGTCAGCTCGAACGGCCCCGGGTACATGTTGGCCAGCTGCTCGGGCGGGAACACGGTGAACCGCCGCCGTCCGGCGAGGCACACGCCGACGTTCTCCATCAGGTCGTAGTGCGGCGCCACGCGAATCCGGTTGCCGATCCAGATGCGCGGCACCACGCCCGGTACCAGCGGCATCGGGTTGGCTTCGGCGAATCCCGGCAGCAGCTCGGGGATCTTCTCGGACTGGACCGCGACGCCCTTCGGCTGCGGCTCCTCCGCGATGTGCAACAGCTCGCCGAGAAACGCCGAGAGCCTGTCCTCGTGCGAGGTGAAGTTCAGGCCCCTGAGCTCCGCGTCGTAGAAGAACCGACCCCCGGCCTCGGCCGGCAGCACGATCCCGCGCACCGGTCGCGTCGGCCCGAAGCTCAGCAGGTACTCGGCCATCGCCCGGTCGCCGCGCCTCGCCGCGGCCACCCCCGGCCAGTCCGCCGCCAGCCCGCGCAGGATCACCGGCTCGCGCGCCGGGCGGATCTCGCCGTCGAAGCGGGCCGGATCGACCGGGNCCGCCTCGCGGATCGGCCGCGGTTCGGGCAGGGCGCTCACACGGACATCCGCATCGCCGGGTCGATCGCGCCGCCGTTGCTCTCGAGGAACTGCTCCTGCGTCGGCATCTGCGCCACGGCCTGCGCGATCGTCGCGCGGATCGAGGCGAGCCGGCGCAGCGTCTCGTCGTCNGGCAGCATGTCGGCCACCGGGTGATAGCCCTCGGCCCGGATCCCCTGGCCGACCAGCACGGCTTCCCAGCTGGCTTCGGTGAACAGCTCGTTGTGCTCGCGGAACACCCGCCCCGACGAACGGAACATCGCCAGNTTCTCGGCCAGCCCCTCGGGCGGCTCGATGTTGCGGCAGTAGTTCCAGTACTCGCTGTCGTCGCGCTCGGTGGCCATGTAGTGCAGCACGAGGAAGTCGCGGATGTCGACGTATTCCTCCAGTGTCTCGCGGTTGTAGCGCTCGATCTCGCACGGCGTGAACGCGCGCGTCGGGAACAGCGACATCAGTCGCGCGATGCCCGACTGGACTAGGTGGATCGAGGTCGATTCGAGCGGTTCGAGGAAGCCGCCTGCAAGCCCCAGCGCGACGACGTTCTTCTCCCACGCCCGCGCGCGGTGCCCCGCGGTGAAGCGCAGCTGGTTCGGCGAGGCGAGCGGCTCGCCCTCGAGGTTAGCCAGCAGCACCTCGGTCGCCTCGTCGTCGGAGATGTGCGCCGAGCTGTAGACGTGCCCGTTGCCGACCCGGTGCTGCAGCGGGATGTTCCACTGCCAGCCGCAGCGCCGCGCGGTCGAGCGGGTGATCGGCTTGCGGTCCGGGCCGAGCGTGCACGGGATCGCCACCGCCCGGTCGTTCGGCAGCCACTTGCTCCAGTCGACGAACGGCACTCCGAGCGTCTGCCCGATCAGCAATGCGCGGAACCCCGAGCAGTCGATGAACAGCTCGCCCTCGACCCGCTGGTCGTTGTCCAGCTTCAGCGCGGTGACGAACCCGCTTTCGGGATCCTGTTCGACCTCGACGATCCGCCCCTCGGTTCGGCGAACCCCGCGCTGCTCGGCATAGCCGCGCAGGAACCTGGCATAGCGCCCCGCATCGAACTGGAACGCATAGGCGAGCCGCGCCAGCGGCGAGCGCGGCTGTTCGGGCGTCGGCCGCATGAACCGGTTCGATCGCGCCGCCATCGCCGAAATTGAGTATTCCTCGAGCTCCGAGGTATCGCCCAGCTGCCGGCCCTTGAGCCAGTGATGGCGGAACTCGATCCCCATCATGTCGATGCCGTGCGTGCCGAACGGGTGGATGTAGCGGTGCCCGATCCGGGTCCAGTCGACGAACTCGATGCCGAGCTTGTAGGTCGCATGCGTCTCGCGCATGAACTCCATCTCGTCGAGCCCGAGCATGGCGTTGAACAGCACGATCTGCGGGATCGTCGCCTCGCCGACGCCGACCGTGCCGATGGCCTCGCTCTCGACCAGCTCGATCGACAGGCCGGGCAGGGGGCCGATGATCTTGGCCATCGCCGCGGCCGTCATCCACCCGGCGGTGCCCCCGCCGACGATCACGACCTTGGTGATCCTGTCGTCCCTCATCGCACGGCTGCCGGTTGCGGCCGCACGTCGGACGCCGCCCAGGCACCCGCGGCGCGCAGGAACTCCTCCTGCGTCGGCAGCGCCGCCGCCGCCGCGCGATAGCGCTCGCGCATTTCCGCCATCGCCGCGGCCACCTTGTGCTCGTCGAGCGAGTCGGCGATCGGGTCGTAGGCATCGGGCCAGATGTTCTGGCCGAGCATGACCGCGACCCAGCTGACCGTGCCGAACAGCTCCTTGCCCTCGCGGAACACCCGACCGTGGACCTTCCACAGGTCGATCTTGCGCTGCAGCGTCTCGGGGATCGGCATGTCGCGCACGTGCCGCCAGAACGGCGTGTCGTCGCGCTCGGTCGCCTTGTAGTGCAGGATGATGAAGTCGCGGATGTCCTCGTAGAGGTCGCGCATCCCGCGGTTGTACTCGTCGCGCTCGAGCGGACTGATCGGCTTGCCGGGGAACAGCGCCAGCAGCCGCTGGATGCCGTTCTGGACCAGGTGGATCGAAGTCGATTCGAGCGGTTCGAGGAACCCCGACGAGAGCCCCATGCAGACGACGTTGTGGCTCCAAGATTCCTTTCGCCGCCCGGTCGTGAAGCGGATCACCCGCGGGTCGGCGAACGGTTCGCTCTCGAGGTTGGCCATCAGCACCCGCTCGGCCTCCTCGTCGCTCGTGAACGCGCTGCAATAGACGTGGCCGTTGCCGGTCCGGTGCTGCAGCGGGATGCGCCACTGCCAGCCCGCACCGTGCGCGGTCGCGCGGGTGAACGGGTCGGGCGGGGCGACGTTCGTCGTCGGTACCGGGATCGCCCGGTCGACCGGCAGCCAGTGGTTCCAGTCCTCGTATCCGACCCCGAGCGCTTCGCCGATCAGCAGCGCGCGAAAGCCCGAGCAGTCGACGAACAGGTCGCCCTCGATCCGCCGGCCGCCCTCGAGCTCGACCGCGGTCACGTCGCCGGTCTCGCCGTCGCGGTGGACCTTGACGATCCGCCCCTCGTGGCGCGTCACGCCCTGCCGCTCGGCCCGCTGGCGCAGGAACCGCGCATAGAGCGAGGCGTCGAAGTGGAATGCGTAGAGCATCTCCGAAAGCGGCGGCCGCGCCTTCTGCGACGGGCGGCCGAACTTGCGCCCCGCCGCGGCGACCGCGCTCATGCAGTACTCGGAGATATACCCCGGGTCGCCGCGCCCGTTTTCGCGCAGCCACAGCTGGTGGAACGGGATGCCGTGCAGGTCCTGGCCGAAGAACCCGAACGGGTGGATGTAGCGGTCGCCGATCCGGCTCCAGTTCACGAACTCGATGCCGAGCTTGATGGTCCCCTGCGTCGCGCGCAGAAACGCGTTCTCGTCGATGTCGAGCATGGCGTTGAAGCCGACGATCGGCGGAATCGTCGCCTCGCCGACCCCGACGGTGCCGATTGCGTCCGATTCGATCAGTGCGATTCGCCGGCGGCCGTTGTCGAGAAAGCGTGAAAGCGCCGCTGCGGCCATCCATCCCGCGGTCCCCCCGCCGACGATCACGACGCGGCCGATCTCGCCGTCGCCGCCTGCCGCGCTAACGCTATCATTGCTCACGCTGCGATGGTCCTCCCCGCCCCGTTTTTCCCCGCCAGAACGGTCTTGCCTCCTTTGTGACCTCTTGCCAATACCGGCGGAGCCGGCTAGTGGATCGGCGCAAGCGCTCCGACGGGCAATAATGGTAGCGCTAACATTGGGGGTTCAGGGGAGGATCAGGCGTGGCCGAGCAATCGACCGTTAGCAACTCGCAGCAGCTCATCACCGGTTTGCGTCGCTCGCTGAGGACGGGCGGCTCATTGGTCGCCATCGGCTGCCTGCTGGCGTCCGCCACCGCGCACGCTCAGGACGATCCCGCGGCGGCCTCGGCGGCCGACGCGGCCGAGGACGATAACGCCATCGTCGTCACCGGCATCCGCCAGAGCCTGGCCAATTCACAAACCATCAAGCGCGATTCCGAAACCGTCGTCGACGCGATCACCGCAGAAGACATCGGCGCGCTGCCGGACCGCTCGGTCACCGAGGCGCTGCAGCGCGTCCCGGGCGTGGCGATCAACCGCTTCGCCGGTTCGAACGACCCCGACCACTTCTCGGTCGAAGGCTCGGGGGTCGTCGTCCGCGGCCTCAACTTCGTCCGTTCGGAATTCAACGGCCGCACGGCGTTCGCCGCAGGTGTCGGGGGGCAGGCGCTCAACTTCGCCGACGTGCCGTCCGAGCTCCTCGGTTCGGTCATCATCAGCAAGAACGCCACCGCCGAGATGATCGAGGGCGGCCTTGCGGGCACCGTCAACCTCAACACCCGCAAGCCGTTCGACAACGACGGCTTCCACGTCGCGTTCAGCGCCGAGGCCAACTACGGCGACTTCCGCAAGGACTGGACGCCGACGATCTCCGGCCTGATCAGCAACACCTGGGACACCGACTACGGCCGTTTCGGCCTGCTGTTCAGCGGTGCGTTCTCGCAGATCAAGAGCCGGGCGGACGGCCTCCAGGTCGCCAACTACCAGAACCGCGACGGCGTGCTCGTCACGGCGGCGAACACCGGCGGCAACCAGGTCTGCCGCAATCCGCTGCCGTCGAACTCCGACACGCAGACCCTGCCTCCGGGCGGTTCGCTGTGCGGCAACTTCGGTGCGGCCGGGGCCGATGGCTTCGCCGACTACGCGAGCTACCGGGTGGCCCCGGTCGGCGGCCAGTTCCGCACCCAGGAATTCAACCGCAAGCGCGACGGCTTCGCCGCCGCCCTGCAGTGGGAGAGCCTCGACGGCCGGCATCACCTGACCGCCGAGTTCATCCGCTCGCANTCGACCAACGCCTGGGGTGAGTGGACCTACGAGACCGCGCCCGACCTGGCCGAGTACTCGACCTATCCGCTCGGATGCCTGCAGAACGCGAACGGCCCGAACATCATCCTTCAGGACGGCACCAACGGCGATCCGACTGCGCGCGCGCAGTGCCCGGTCGGCGCGTTCACCGACTACGTCTACGACGAGAACAACCTGTTCCAGTCGGGCTACATCGTCAACGCCAGCAACGGCTGGCGCGGCGACCCGGGGGTCTCTCCCTTCGTGCCGATCGGCGGCCTTCAGCAGTCGCTCGCCCGGCGCCAGGTTCATGACGAGGTTCTCAATCAGGACTACGGCATCAACTTCGTCAGCGAGCTGACGGACCGGCTGACCCTCGAGGTGGACGCGCAGTACGCCCGGTCGCACAAGCAGAACCTCGACGTCAGCGTGTTCGGCTCGATCTTCGCCGACCAGGAGCTCGACATCTCGGGAAAATACCCGATCGTCATCCCGCACAAGCCGCAGTTCCTCGGCTACACTTGGTCGAGCCCGGGCCCCGATCTGGCCAATGCGAGCGAGGCTGAGTACTTCACCGATCCGCGCTTCCAGTTCTGGCGCGCGGCGATGGATCACATCGAGGACAGCGAAGGCGAGCAGTACGCTCTCGCCGCCGACCTCTCCTACGAGTTCGACGACGACTCCTTCATTCGCCGCGCCGCGGTCGGGGCTCGCTATCAGGACCGCGACCAGACGGTCCGCTACACGACCTACAACTGGGGCATGCTCAGCGAGACCTGGTCGGGATCGCGGCCGATCAATTTCGAGGACACCGCAGGAAATTCCACCGCGCGCCACGAATTCCCGAACTTCTTCCGCGGCCAGGTCCCCGGACCTCCGGGCGGGTTCTATTACACGGGCGACCTGATCGACGACTACCAGGGCTCGATCGACTACTTCCAGTCCATCCAGGGCATGGCGACTGCGCTGGGTGCCAGCCCGAGTTGGCTTCCGCTCGCCGAGCGGGACGGCACGATCAACGGCACGCACTACCTGCCTGCCGATAGTCCAGCCGGTGTCGCAGGAAGATACGGCCGCCTACGTGATGCTGAACTTCGGTTCCGACGACCTGTTCGGAAACGTGCGTTTCGCCGGCAACGTCGGCGTCCGCTACGTGAGCACCAAGGTTCGCTCGACCGGTTCGATCGGTGTTCCGAGCGCGCAGGCCCTCAACGTCGACGGCGACTACGACGTCGAGTGCGCGCCCGAGCCGCCGCCGCCGGGCGCGCCTCCGGGCACGCCGCCGAGCAGTCCGGGCGGCCCCTGCGAACTCGGGGAGCAGGGGTACAACAACCTCGCGACCTGGGCCGGCAATGGCGCGACGTTCACCGACGTGGCCAGGCACAGCTACGACTACTGGCTGCCAAGCCTGAACCTCCGGTTCGGGGTGACCGACGACATCGTCCTACGCTTCGCCGCCTCGAAGGTGCTGACACGTCCCGACAACGCCTACATCAGGAACTTCCTGACCACCGGGCTGGGGCAGAGCAATGAGCTGACCTCGACTGCGGGCAACCCGTTCCTGCTGCCAGCCACGGCATGGCAGTTCGACGCGAGCGTCGAATGGTATTTCGCGCGGGTCGGCTCGCTGACCCTCAACGGGTTCTACAAGACGATCAACAACTTCTTCTACCAGGCGGTCACCGAGCGCGAGATCACCAGCAACGGGATCACCCTGCCGGTGCTCATCCGCGGTCCCGCCAACTACGAGGATTCGGGCAAGGTCAAGGGCTTCGAGATCGCCTACCAGCAGACCTACGACTTCCTGCCCGAACCGTTCGACGGCTTCGGCATCCAGGCGAACTACACCTACATCAAGAGCTCGGGCCTGCCGAACACGTTCCTCAACGGCGGCAACCTGCCCAACAACTCCACGGTGCCGCCCGGCAACCTGCCGCTCGAGCAGTTGTCGAAGCACAACGTCAACTTCGTGGCCTTCTACGAGAAGGGACCGATCTCGCTGCGCGCAGCCTACAACTGGCGCTCGCGGTTCCTGCTCACGGCTTCCGACGTGATCTTCCCGTACTACACCATCTTCAACGAGCCGACGGGACAGCTCGACGCGTCGATCTTCTTCAACGTCACCGAGGGGCTGCGCGTCGGTGTGCAGGGCGTGAACCTGCTCAACGAGGTCACCAAGACCACGCAGTCCTACACCGGCGACCCGGCCGATCTCGCACCGCGGTCGTACTTCATGAACGACCGGCGCTACTCGCTGGTCATTCGCGGCAACTTCTGACCTGAGCGGGTCATTTGTCTGGCGCCGCCGCTACTCCCTAGCGGCGGCGCCCTTCTTTCGGCCGCGCGCCCTCAGGCTGCAGCAAAGCTCTCCGCGATCGCCGCCCGCAGCGGCTTCGGCGCGTAGTTCGAATCGTAGGGTGTGCCGCGAACCTCGAGCCGGTCGTCGCGCGGGGCGAAGCCCTGGAGCCAGTTGAACCGGTCGACCATCCCCCAGGCAAGCACGTCGCCGAGCTGCGGGTAGTCGAGCATGACGTCGAAGTAGCGGCGCGCGTAGTCGGCCACCCGCGCGTCGCGCACCGCGATGTCGGAGGGCAGCGCCTTGTCCTTGACGTCGAACTCGCTGATCAGCAGTCGGTAGCCCATCGCCACCACCTCGTCGAGGAAGTGGCGCCATTCGCGCTCCTGGTAGGGTCCGAGCCCGGTNGCCGGGTCGAGCGAGTACATCTCGATGTGCGACTGGATCCCGAGCGTGTCGACCGGGACGTTGCGCCGGCGGAAGCCTTCGAGCAGCCGCAGCACGTCCGCCCGATGAGCGGCGTGGTCCGGCTCCCAGCTCATGTAGTCGTTGTAGACGAGGTCGCCCTCGGGCAGCTGCTCGCGCGCGGTGTGGAAGGCGAGGTCGAGCACCGCCTCCTCGCTCCCCATGGCGCGGCTCAGGCTGGTCGGCAGCAGGCCGTTGGTATCGTGGTCGATCGCCTCGTTGACCACGTCGTAGCTGGTGATGATCCCGCGATAGCGCTCGGTCACCGTGCGGATGTGCGTCACCAGCAGCCGTTCCGCCTCGGCCACAGGATTGGCGCCGTAGTCGTAGCTGTTGAGCCAGTCGGGGAACCAGCGCGGCCGGTGCCACAGCAGCGTATGGCCCCTCACCGCGAGCCCTGCACCCCGGGCCCAGGCGACGATCTCGTCGAGCCGGGTGAAGTCGAACCTGTCGGGCCCCGGCCGGGTCCAGCGCCACTTCATCTCGTTCTCGGGCACGACCACGCCGCATTCGGCCCGGATGATCGCCGTGTAGGCGGGATTCTGGATCGAGCCGCCGCCGTTGCCGTCGTTCCAGCTGATCGCGCTGCCCCAGCGGCGGCCCGTGCGCTGGGCGAGGGCATTGAGCCCGGGCTCGGTCGTCGGCGTCGGAGCAGCGGTCGAGGCTACGGCCGTCCTGCCTGAGCTCTCGCCGCAACCGGCGAGCGACAGGGCCGCCAGCCCGGCGATCGCCTCGCGCCGGGTCGGATGCGTCACGCGGCTAGACATGGCTCGGTCACCTTCAGGCAGCGCAACGCCGCGTGGTCGCGGACCAGCGCGAGCGTGCTCTTGTCGTCGTCGAACAGGCCGTACCACCCCTGTGGCTCGTGCGGCGGATCGCCCATATAGGCCTCGTCGCCGTCGACGAAGCGGGCGTCGGCATGGGCCGCGCGCGCTTCGCCGTTCCAGGCCCAGAAGTTGCTGCCGACGATCGGTCCGCCGCTGGCCCACGATGCCTCGACCTCGTCGTAGATCGTCCGGTAGTAGCGGTTGCGGAACTCGGTCGTCGCTTCGGGCGAATAGCTCTCGCCGTCGCGCGGGAAGCCGAACTCCTCGAACGCCAGTGGCTTGCTCATCTCGTTCGCCAGCCGTTCGTGCGCCGCGAGGTAGTCGCGGACCTTCGCGCGGCCCGCGTCCCAGGTCCCCGCGAGGTCCTTCCCGTCGACCCAGCCCCAGTTGAGCGGCCAGATATGCGCGGTCAGGTAGTCGATGTTGGCGTGAGCCCGCCGCACGATGTCCGCGCTGCCGTGGGCCCCTTGGGTGCCCTCGTGCCCGAGCGAGACGAGGTGGTTGCCGTCGAGCGAACGGATCAGCGCGGCGGTGCCGTCGATCCACGCGTAGTAGGGCTCGCGGTTGCGCTCGACGACCGCGTCGGTGCCGCCGGGGCGCGGCTCGTTGGCGAGCTGCCAGCTCATGATTGCGGGATCCTCGGCGTAGCGCACGCCGGTCACCGAGTTGGTCCGGGTCACGATCGCCCGGACGTGCGCGTGGTAGAGCGCGACCGCCTCCTCGTTCGCGTAGAACGCGCTCGTCGCATCGGGATAGGCGGGCCACGGGTGCGCCGGGTCGTTCATGTCGATGTATTCGCCGGTGACCCGGTAGAGCCAGGTGCCGAACCCGCCCGACCACTCCCAGAAATTGCCGAGGCAGACGACCGCGGTCATCCCCCGCTTCGCGATCTCGGCCAGCGCGTGATCGAGCCCGCCGAGCAGCGCCGGGTCGAGCGTGCCGTCGGGCTTCGAGAACCCGGGCCTGATCGAGTTCTTCAGCGGGCCTTCCTCGGCCGCGGCCATGATCCTCAGGTTGTTGAGTCCGAGCGCCTTGAGCCGGTCCAGCTCGCGCCCCAGCCGTGCCCGGTCGCCGAACGGCGCGTCGGCGCCGAGCCAGGCCGCGTACCACATGTTCGCGCCGACCACGCGGTAGAGGCTGTCACCGAGCAGCAGCCGCGTCCCGTCGCGCCGGATGAAGTCGCCGGGCGCCGCCGTGCCCGCCGCACAACCGCCGGTCGCCAGCAGCGCCATCCCGCCGGCGAGCCCGGCAAGGGCCGCACGCCGGTCGAGCCTCATCGGGCGATGTCCAGCTCGAACCCCGGCACCGGCAGGCTGCGCCCGTCGAACAGGTTGACCACCGGGCTGTCGGCCCAGGCATAGCGCACGCGCGTCGCGGGCTGGCCGTCTGCTGGAATGACCAGCCGGTCGCCGTCGACTCGCGCCAGCGCGTAGCGGCAGGTTCCCGGTGTGGCACCGCACAGCTCGACCCCCAGCGGGTGCGGCCCGCTCCAGACGTGGAGGCCGTCTTCGATGCCGGTGAAGCTGACCGTCACCGTGTCCCCCTCGAGCCGGGCCGACTGCGGCATGGGCATCGGCTGGCCGAGCGCGGCCATCGCCAGCCGCTCGCCGAGCAGGGTCTTGTTGGCCGGGTGGATGTCGGTCCGCTCGCCGATGTCGATCGCGCTGACCAGCGCGGCGTCGGCGTCGGCCGCGACGGCCTCGCGCTGGATGTCGCGCGTCTCGGCCCAGCCGGATTCACCGGGCTGCTCGGCCACCGGGCCGTAGTTTGCCAGCTGGACCACCAGCATCCGCATCTGCGGGCCGAACTGGCGCCGCCAGCCGGCGAACAGCTCGCGCATGCGTTCGCCGTAGCCGGGGATGCCGACGTCGCTCTCGCCCTGGTACCAGGCGGCGCCCCTCAGCGCGATCCGGCCGAACGGGGCGACCATCCGGTTGTGCATCACGCCGATGCCGGCGTTGGCGTCCCACGGCGCGCGGGGCGGTCCCGCGTCCGTCGCGCCGATCGAATAGCGCCAGCCGTCGCCGAGCGGGATCCGCTCTCCGCCCTCGACCGAGAAGGCGAGCCTGTCGGCCGGGCTGGAAAAGCCGCCCGAGCCCCAGCTGTTGTTGACCGAGACGATCACTTCGTTCGCCCCGGCTTTCAGATACTCCGGCGGGACCCGGTACTCGCGCTCGTAGTCCCACCCGTGCGTGATGCCGACCGGCCTGCCGTTCACCCAGGTCGCGTCGAGATCGTCGAGCACGCCGAGCGCCAGCGTGCCGCCCGCCGCGGCCTGCTCTGCGGTCAGCGTCACGGTCCGGCGAAGCCAGACGTTGCCCAGGCCATTGGAGGCGAGCGGCGTCCCGCTCCAGCCGGTCCACGGCGAGATCGACGGCACCGGATGCCACTCGAGCGCATCCGGATCGCGCCAGGGTTCCTGTCCGCCGGTCGCTTCGCGCCACCAGGCCTCCCAGACAGGCGCGAAGGCGGTCACCGCGCCGAGCGGGTCGCGCGCGACCCGCTCGAGCAGCCCCATCTGCTCGTCGCCGTAGATCGCGCGGCCGGACTCAGGAGTCAGCCAGGCGCGGATCTGCGAGCCACCCCAGTTCGAATGGATCGCTCCGATCGGCACATCGAGCGCCTCGCGCAGGTCCCTGGCCATGAAGTAGCAGGCGGCCGAGAACTCCGGCACGGTCTCCGGCGCGGCCCGGGTCCAGGCGACCGGCTCGGCGAACGCCGTCTGGGGCACGGGCGAGGTCGCCTTGGGGATCATCAGCAGCCGCAGTCCGGGATCGGCGGAGGTCTGCGCCACCGCATCGCCGTTCAGTCCGCGCAAGACCGGGAATTCCATGTTCGACTGGCCCGAGCACAGCCAGACGTCGCCGACGACGAGGTCGCTCACCGTCGCCGCGGTGCCGTCGGCTCCCGTCACGGTCAGCGTCAGCGGGTCGGCGCTCGCCGGCCGCGCCGGGAACTCGAGCGTGAAGCGCCCGCCGGCGTCGGCCCGGGCCGATGCGGTCAGGTCTCCGAGCCGCCCGGTCACCCGCTCCCCGGCACCCGCCGTACCCTCGACGCGGATCGGCGCGTCGCGCTGGATCACCGCGTGATCGGTCCACACGGGGGCGAGTTCGGGAGCGGCGAGGGCAGCGGAGGGGATCGCGGCGGCCACGACCAGCGCGACGAGCGACGTGCGGTTCATCGGTTCTCCCCCAACATTCGCGGCCTCAGCGACGGGCCGCTATCTCCATCCGGCGTCTACCCAGTAGTTGTGCGCGGTACAAAAGCGCGCGTCGTCCGAGGCGAGGAACAGCGCCATCGCGGCGATGTCGAACGGCTGGATTCGCCCGTCGAGGCACTGGCTGGCGATGAGCTCGGCCTCGCCTTCGGGGTCGTACCATTTCTGCTGGCGCGGCGTCTGGACGTTGCCCGGGACGATCGTGTTGACCCGGATCCCGTCGCGCCCGAGCTCGCGGGCGAGGCTGCGTGTCAGCCCCTCGATCGCGGCCTTGGCGATCTGGTAGATCGCGAGGTCGGTCATCCCGAGATGCCAGCTGATCGAGCCGAGGTTGATGATCGAACCGCGGCCGGCGGCGCGCATCGTCGGGATCACCGCCCGGGCGGCGAAGAACTGGTGCTTGAGGTTGACCGCGATCCGCTCGTCCCAATAGGCGGGGGTGACGTCCTCGAGCGCATGGCGGTCGTCGTTGGCCGCGTTGTTGACGAGCACGTCGCATCCGCCGAGCCTCTCGATCAGCCCGGCGATCTCGCGCATGTAGCGGTCGCTGTCGGTAATGTCGCAGCAGGCGAAGATCGGCGCGATCGAGGCGTCGGCCAGCCGGCCCGCGAGCGCTTGGCCTTCGCTCTCGAGCACGTCGAGGTAGGCGACGGCCGCGCCCTGGCGCACGAAGCCCTCGACGATGCCTTCGCCGATCCCCGACGCTCCACCGCTGACGATGACCTTGCGACCGGCGAGGCTCGGGTAGACGGCAGCATTTGCAAACGGCTTCAAAACCCCCTCGCCCAACGGCTCACTCCCCGCGCATCCCGGCTAGCTGTGGCGGACCCTTTCCGCCTCGAAGCGACGCCAGCCAGCGCCCGCCGCTCCCGAAGCGGGCCATCTGTCTGATAGCGCTACCAATAGGGGGCGGGGCCAGTCGGCGCAAGGAATTTGCGCAGAATGGGCCCGGGTCGCGCTTGGCGTTGCGCGACCGGCCCGATCCGCTCAGCTTCGCATGCTCACCGGCAGGGCAGCACCGCTTCCGCGTCCGTGCCGAGACGCACGTCGGTGAGCAGGAAGTCGGCTGCGCCTTCGGTCGCGAGGATCAGCGGGCTGGAGATCGTGGTCATGTCGAGCCCCTTGTCGCGCAGGCACTTGAGCGACAGTCCGTAGCGGACGAGGCCGGTGCTTTCCGGCAGCTCGACCGGGCTCATCTGCAGCGTGCCGTCGGCGCTGCGCATGGCGATGGCAGCCCCGTCGGGCGCGTCGACCATCCGCAGCGTGACCAGCAGCATGACGTCGCCGTTGGTCTCGCGGCTGATGTCGATCGGCTCGAACGTGTCGAGGCTGACCGCTGCCTGGCCGCCGGCGATGCGGAACCGGCGGGCGCCTTCCTGCACCGCGCCTTCCTCGACGGTGATCCGGGCACGCCCGCCGAGCGCTTCGGCGGGGAAAGTCGTCAGCCGGGTCTGGCTGCCCGACTGGCTCGGATCGACGATGTGCAGCGACCAGCTTGAGGCCGGCACGCCGGCCGCGAGGAAGGTGCGGCTGTCCCCTGCCGCGGCGGCGCCGGCATCCTCGGGCAGCGGCGTCCACTCGCTCGCCGGGGACCCGTAGCTCAGCCCGTAGCCGAACGGGAACAGCTCCCCCTCGGCCATGTCCGCTGTCCGCGGCCAGGCGGCCGGGAGCTTGCCCGTGAAATCGAAGCTGGGCTGGCCGTCCGGCCGGGCGATCAGCACGTCGGCCAGCCCCGCGCCTTCGGAGCCGGGCAGCCAGGCGACGACGAACGCGTCGGCCGCGTTGAGCGCCGGGTTCACGTAGAGCGGACGCCCGGTGATCATCACCGCGACGACCGGGATGCCCTGCGCCTTGAGCCTGCGCATCGTCTCGTAGGGCGCGGTCAGCTCGGGATCGAGCTGCAGCGAGGCGCGGTCGCCCTGGAACTCGGCGTAGGGCTTCTCCCCGAATACCACCACCGCCGCGTCGGGCCGCTGCGTGAAGCTGCCGTCGGGCGAAAGCTCCGCCGTTCCGCCGCCGGCTGTGACCGCCTGCCGCAGCCCCTCCCACAGCGAGGTCGCGCCGGGGAAGTGGCTGTTATCGACCCCGGTACCCTGCCAGGTCAGCGTCCAGCCTCCCGATTGACGCGCGATGTCGTCGGCTCCGTCGCCGGCCACCAGGAGGCGCCCCCCGGGCCTGATCGGCAGCGCGCCCTGGTTCTTTAGCAGCACGAGCGACTTGCGCACCGCCTCGCGGGCGAGGGCGCGGTGCTCGGGCGAGCCGAGCAGCTCCCACTGCCCCGACAGCGGCCGCGACGACGGCTTGCCCGCCTCGAACAGCCCGAGCCGCATCTTGACCCGCAGGATGCGGGCCACCGCCTCGTCGATCCGCTCCTGCGGGATCTCGCCGGCCCTGGCCCTTGCCAGCAGATCCTCGTAGATCGCCTTCCAGGTGTCGGGCGCCATGTACATGTCGATCCCGGCGAGCAGCGCCTGCGGGCACGATTCGTTGGTGCAGCCCTCGACCTGCCCGTGCGCGTTCCAGTCGGAGACGACGAACCCGCCGAAATCCATCCGCTCCTTGAGCACGCCGGTGAGCAGGCTGTGGTTGCCGGTCATCTTGCGGCCCTGCCAGCTCGAGAAGCTGGCCATGACCGTCGCGACGCCTTCCTCGATCGCCGGGCCGTAGGGCGCGCCGTGGATGTCGCGCAGCTCTTCCTCGCTGATCTTGGCGTCGCCCTGGTCGACGCCGCGGTCGGTGCCGCCGTCGGCGAGGAAGTGCTTGGTCGAGGCGATCACCTTGCCGCGCGCGAGGATGCTGCCGCCGTCGGGCGGCCCCTGCAGCCCGCGCACCATCGCCCCGACGTAGGACGAGACCAGCGCCGGGTCGGACGAGTAGCCCTCGTAGGCGCGGCCCCAGCGGAAGTCCTGCGGCACGGTCACGGTCGGGGCGAAAGTCCACTCCTGCCCGGTCACGCGGATCTCGGTCGCGGTGGCCGCCCCGATCCGCTCGATCAGTTCGGGATCGCGCATCGCGCCGAGGCCGATGTTGTGCGGAAACAGCGTCGCCCCGATGATGTTCGAGTGGCCGTGCACCGCGTCGGTGCCCCAGACGATCGGAATGCCCACGCCGCCGTCGCTGGTGTCGACCGAGGCCTCGTAGAACGCGTCGGCCGCCTCGAGCCACTTCTCGGCTGGCGCGAGGTCGTCGCCGCCCGGCCCGCTGTTGCCGCCGTTGAGCACCGAGCCGAGATTGTAGCGGCGCACGTCCTCGGGCGTGACGCAGCACAGGTCGCCCTGCACCAGCTGGCCGATCTTTTCCTCGAGCGTCATGCGCCGGATGAGGTCGGCGATGCGCGCCTCGGTCTCGGCGGATTCGGGGACCGGGTAATCATACGCCGGCCAGATTTCGGGATGCGCGACGCCGGGCTCGGTGGGCGCCGATTCCGGCTGCGCGGCCGCGCTGGCAGCGANAGCAAGGGCGGCAGCNGCAAGGTGAAAACGNACGCGCATGGAATCTCCCCCGGTCGGCCTCTGTCGGGCACTCACGCCAGGCATGGTAACGCTATCATATGTGAAGGGAAAGACCGTTCTGAGGCAGGTTCGGCGGCAAAACCGTCGCCACCGGCCTCCCGGTCGTTCATTCGTACGAGATCGAACGGGCACTACCCACCGCTCGGGCACGGAGCNATCTCGGCTTGCCGGCATCCCCGTCCGTTCGCCCCGGATCGACGAAGTGCCGTCTGCGCAATAAGGGCTCGACCGGCACTGGCCGGAAACGCTGCAGGAGGAAAGTAGATGAAGCCATCGACCGGAACACACCTGCCCGGGTGGGGTGAGCGGCAACGGGAGGTGGAGCCGATCGAATGCGAAGTCGTCGGAAGCCTGCCGCCGGGGCTCGANGGGGCGCTCTACCGNCTGGGCGGGGCCTGGTACTATCCGCCGAAGTTCGAAGACGACATCCTGCTNCATGCAGACGGNATCGTNTCCATGTTCCGCATCGCCGACGGGCGCGTCACCTATGCTGCCCGCTACGTGGAGACCGAGCGGCTGGCCGCGAACCGGGAAAAGGAACGGATGCGCTTCGGCTATTACCGCAACCGGTTCACCGACGACCCCGACGTCCAGCACCTGAATGCCGGTGCGGCGAACACTACCGCGTTCGCGCATGGCGGACGACTGTTCGCTCTCAAGGAAGACAGCCTTCCCTACCTGATCGATCCCGAGACCCTCGAAACGCGCGGGCTCTATGACTTTGCCGGCAAGGTCGAGAGCCGGACGTTCACCGCTCATCCCAAGATCGACGGCAGGACCGGCGAGATGGTCGCGTTCGGCTATCAGGCGAGGGGGAACTACAGCAAGGACGTCCACCTCTGGACGTTCGCGCCCGACGGTTCGCTGCGTCACGAGATCCGCATCGAGGTGCCCTGGCTGGACATGATCCACGACATGGCGATCACCGAGAACTACATCCTGCTCCCGCTCGGGGGCTACCATACGAGCGAGGAGGCGGCGCGAGCCGGTGGACCCATGTGGCGCTGGGACCCCGATGCCCCGGCNCGGATCGGCATCCTGCGGCGGGACGGCGACGGTTCCGACCTGCGGTGGTTCACCGGGCCCAAGACCTGCCAGCTGCANACCTTCAACGCGTGGGAGGAAGGGGACCGCATCCTGTTCGATGCGCCGTTCTATTGCGGCAANCCGTTCCCCTTCCTGAAGAACAGGGACGGATCGTCCTGGTCGCCGGANTACGGCAAGGCCCACCTGCGCCGGCTNCACTTCGACCTGGCATCGAGCGGAAACGAATGGCGCGAAGAGCTGCTGTTCGAGGACACGATCGGCGATCTCGGCGACGTCGATCCCCGCTTCATGGGGCAGCGTCACCGCTACTGCTTCGGGGCCATGGACGTGCATGCCGATCCCTCGAAGCCATCGGCCCTGTGGGTGATGCCCAACGCCTACGTGCGGTTCGATGTCGAGGAGCGGCGGATGTCGGTTCTCGACCTCGGGGCGCACTACCGCGCGGGCGAATGCCGTTTCGTTCCCCGTGCGCCCGGAGCGAGGGAGGGCGATGGCTGGCTGATCGGGGTCGTTACCAACGGGGCCACGGGCTGCGGCGAGCTGGTAGTCGCCGACGCGCAGCGGCTCGAGGAAGGTCCGCTCGCCCGGGCGCTTCTTCCGTTCGCGGCCGCGCCCCAGGTGCACGGGTCGTGGGTGCCGGCCGGATCGCTGAACCTCTCCTNGGCCGGCGAGGGCACCCGACGGTCGCCCGCGGTTGGCGCAAACCCTCGAATGCGATCCCTGCAAGGAGAGCGAGCAACGCCGCGGACGTCGGAACCCTCGGCCACTCTTCGTACGCCGGTCCCGCGATCGGCGCCGCGGGGGCGCGCGCTAACGCAACGATCCCCCACGGAACGCGCGCTGCCCAACGATGGGCGTTGATCATCTCCAGAAATTCCCTAAGCTAGGAATAATAAGGCGAGAAGCCGTGCTTTGGGAGAAAGTGATGAAAGGGATCCTTGGTTCGTCGGTGGCGCTCAGCGCGCTTGCGTGGTCCTTCGCGGCACAGGCCCAGAGCGCCGCTCCGACTCCGGAAGCGAACGCCGTCGATGACGAGAGCGGCCTCGAAGAGATCATCGTCACGGCCCAGCGCGTCGAGGAGAGCAGTCAGCGCGCTCCGCTCGCCATCGACGTCATCAGTCCGGATGAACTCGCGCGGCAGAACGTGATCCGGGCGGAAGACCTGTCGCGGACCACGCCGGCTCTTTCCGCGACGGGGAGCACGGGCGGGCCGACCACGGTGTTCTTCGTGCGCGGCGTCGGCAACACGACCGTCAACGCGTATTCGGACCCGGCGATCTCGTTCAACTACGATGGGGTCTACATCGGCAGGCCGAGCTCGACCTCCGGCGTGTTCTACGATCTTCAGCGCGTCGAGGTCCTCAAGGGTCCGCAGGGAACGCTCTACGGCCGCAATGCGACCGCGGGCGCGATCAACGTCATCCCCAACCGGCCCAGGCTCGGTGACACTTCGCTCGATGTCTCGCTGGGCTACGGCAACTTCGACTGGCTGACCGGTCAGGCGGCCATCAACCTGCCGGTCGGCGATCTCGTCGCCGTACGTGTCGCGGGATCGATGTCGCGCCGGGACGGGTTCCAGTCGGACGGCACCGGGCGTCAGCGCGAATACGCGGGGCGCTTCCAGATCTACGCCGAGCCGACCGACCGGCTGAGCCTGCGCCTCGGCGCCGATGTCTCCCATCAGGGCGGCGACAGCATCAGCGGCTTCTACCTCGGCGCGGTCGACCCGACTTTCGGACCGACGGGGTTTGCCGGGTACAGCTTCACGCCGACAGGCTTCTCGCCCGACCAGGGCCTGCTCGACCCGGCTTCGAACGCGCTGCAGGCTTCCCGCTTCATTGCCCAGGCCGGCCGCGCCGGCGCCGTGGTTGACGGGATGCCGTTCAACGACAACGACTATTGGGGCATCACCGCCGAGCTCAATTACGAGACCGATGCTGGCACCCTGACCATCCAGCCGGCGTACCGCGAAGCCGACCTCGAATACCAGATCAACGGCGTGTTCCGCGCGGCGTACTCGGCCGAGAAGGACAAGCAGACCAGCATCGAGGCTCGCTGGGCCGGCAACATCGGCGACACGGTCGATTACCTGCTCGGCGCGATCTACTTCGAGGAAGATATCTCGGCGGTTGCCCGGTACAACCAGCAGACGCTGAACCCCTATCAGTCCTTCACCACCGGGACCGAATCGTGGGCCGGCTTCGGCAAGGTCACTTTCAACGTGACCGACCAGTTGAGCCTCACGCTCGGCGGACGTTACACCTCGGACAAGAAGGACTTCCAGGGGGCTTCGAACGTCTACGTCCTGTTCTGCGGCAACCCCGCGCCGCCGCAGGATTTCTGCCCGAACCTGCCCTTCATCCCGCTGGTCGAGACCGAGCAGGAGTTCATCGACTTCTACACGTCGCGCGGCATTCCGATCACCCCTGTCCCGCTGTTCGCCCTGCCGCCGGAGGCAGGGGGGTCGCAGACCGCGCCGTTCGTGCTGCGCTCGCCGATCGTCATCGACTCCGAGCTCAAGAACGACAAGTTCACCTATCGCCTGGCGGCGCAATATGACCTGACGCCGCGCAACATGCTCTACGCCAGCTTCGAGACCGGCTATCATGCCGGCGGCTTCTCGTTCGCACGCGGCGTCGAGAGCTATCGCCCGGAGTCGATCAAGGCCTTCACGCTGGGCAGCAAGAACCGGTTCTTCGGCAATACGCTGCAGCTGAACCTCGAAGCCTTCCTGTGGAAGTACAAGGACCAGCAGTTCAGCCAGTTCGGCTATGACCTGGGCACTCCGCCCACGACGGTGTTCCTGACCCGCAACATCGGCGACAGCACGATCATGGGCCTCGATCTCGAGGCGGACTTCAAGCTCACGCGCAACACGCTGCTGTCGGCCAAACGTCCAGTTCCTCGACACCGAGTACGACAGCTTCACCTATTTCGCGCCGGACCAAGGACTGCCGCCGAACACGACCTGCGCGTATTCCCCGACGACGCAGGAGGTCAACGGCTCGGTGCTCGCGCTCTACGAGGTCGACTGCTCGGGGAACGTGGCATTCAATTCGCCCCGCTGGTCGTTCAACCTCAATGGCGAACAGACCATCCCGTTCGACAACTTCCAGGTCGTTCTGCAGGCTGGCACCCGTTATCGCAGCAGCAGCTATTCGACGGCGGACTACCTGCCGTTCCTCAAGTCGCGGGCAAACTTCGTCAGCGATGCCTCGATCACCTTTACCGACGAGGACCAGAACAAGTTCGTGAGCTTCTACGTGCGCAATATCGAGAACAGCCGGCGCCAGCTTGGCGGCAGCATCAACACGGCCGGTCTCGTCGCCACCGTGGCGGAGCAGCCGCGCACTTACGGTGTTCGCATTGGCGGAAGATTCTGATCAGGGGATCGGAATGACACAGGAAAGCGGAGCTGATCGATGTCGGCCAGAGTAACCGATTTGCAGTATGTGGCCCTCGCGGTCCCGGATCTCGCCGCCGAACGCGAGTTCTTCGGCGAGAAGTGGGGCCTGATCGAAGTCACCGAAAGGGACGGCCGCGTCTATTTTGCCGCGGCGGGCATGCCTCATCCCTACGTCCTGGTCCTGCGCCAGGACGCCGAGCGCAAGACCGACCTGATCGGGTTCTCCGCCGCCTCGCGCGAGGACGTGCTGGAGCTGTTCGAGCAGGTCAAGGCGGCTGGCGCGAAGATCATTTCCGAGCCCGGCCCGGCGGATGGGCCGGCAGGCGGTTTCGCTTTCCGCTTCTTCGATCCCGACGGGCGCGCGATGGAGGTGGTCTGCGACACCACGCCGCGGGAGTTCCGCAAGCTCGACAAGGGCGAGGCGATTCCCATCGGCATCAGCCACGTCGTGTTCCACTCGCCCGACCACAAGGGGCTCGCCGAATTCTATCAGAAGGCGCTGGGCTTCCGGTTGTCCGACTGGATCGGCGATTTCATGGTCTTCCTGCGCTGCAATTCGGCGCACCACCGCGTGGCGATCCTGCCGGGGCCGCCGGCGCTCAACCACATCGCTTTCGACGTGAGCTCGGTCGACGAGCTGATGCGCGGGCTCGCCCGCATGCACGAGAACGGGATCAAGCTGAACTGGGGGCCGGGCCGGCACACGGCCGGGAACAACACCTTCAGTTATTTCACCACCCCCAACGGCAACACCGTCGAATACACCTCGGACCTTGAGGAAGTGGACGAGGAAACCTGGCAGCCGCAGGTCTACGAGCCGGGCCCGACGACGATCGATCAGTGGGGAACCGGCCGCATCCTGACGGGAAATGTCCCGCATGCGGAGATGACGCCGGACAAGGGTCTGTGGCAGGTCCCGGCCTGATTGCGGCCGCGGGAAGGGGCGAGAATGATCAACAAGGTTCTGGTGGTCGGCGGCGGGGTCGGCGGGATGAGCGCGGCCCTCGCGCTGGCGCGGCTCGGAGTGGAAGTCGAGCTGGCCGACGCCGATCCGCAGTGGCGGGCCTACGGTGCCGGCATCAGCGTGACCGGCCTGTCGCTGCGCGCGTTCGACGATCTGGGGATCCTCGAAGAGGTCCGGCAGAAGGGTTTCGTCGGTGCGGGAATTCGCCTGCGCGGTGCGGACGGCAGCGTGATCATGGAAAGCCCGGTGCCGCCCCCCGAGGCGCCGCCGATCGCTCGCAGCGGCGGGATCATGCGGCCGGTGCTGCACGAGATCATGTCGCGCCGGGTGCGTGAGGCGGGCGTGCGCGTGACACTGGGCGCCGAGGTCACGCAGATGACGCAGGACGGCTCGGGTGTCGAAGTCGTGCTGCCGGACGGCCGCGAGGAGCGCTTCGACCTCGTCATCGCCGCGGACGGCATCTTTTCAAGGACGCGCCGGATGCTGTTCCCGAACGCGCCCCAGCCGAAATTCACCGGCCAGGGCTGCTGGCGTATCGTCGCCAACCGGCCTGCGGAAGTGGATCGGGCGGAAATGTGGCTCGGCGGGCCGGTCAAGCTCGGGTTCAATCCGGTGTCCGCGGACGCGATGTATGCCTTCATCCTGGAGCACGTGCCCGACAATCCCTGGTTCGCTCCGGAAGAACCAGCTGGCGCACGTGGCTGAACTGCTCGCGCCCTATGGCGGTTACGTTCAGGCCGTGCGGGAAAACCTCGGCNAGGATTCGCTCGTCAATTACCGGCCGCTGGAGTGGGTCCTGCTGCCACCGCCCTGGCACAAGGGCCGGGTCGTCTTCATCGGCGATGCCGTTCACGCCACGACGCCGCATATGGCCTCCGGTGCCGGGATGGCGGTCGAGGACGGTCTCGTCCTGGCCGAGGAGCTGTCCCGGCACGACAGCCCCGACGAGGCGCTCGCCGCCTTCACCGCACGGCGCTTCGAGCGCGCCCGCATGGTGGTCGAGAATTCGGTGCGCATCGGCGAGATCGAGATGGCGGGGGGAGACCAGCGGGACGCCAACGCGATGCTCGGCGACACGATGCACAAGCTGCAACAACCCTACTGAGGCCCGGACGCACGATGACCTACGGACTGGCAACGCTGCTGATCGACGGCCGCCCGCAGGCAGCGCTGGTGCGGGGCGGACGCTACGTGCCGCTGAGCCGGTGGGGCGAGCAACGCGACCTGCTGGCGTTGCTCGCGGACTGGGACGACGTCGTCGGACGGCTCGAGGACTGGGCGCGCGACGAACAGGCCTTTGCCTCGGCCGGCGAGTTCTCGCAGGCGGAAATCAAGGCACCCTATCGCCCGGGCCAGGTGTTCTGCACCGGCGCGAACTACAAGAAACATGTCGTCGGGCTGATCATGGGCGATCCCTCGATGCGCACGGCGGAGCACGAGGCGCTGAGCGACGACGAGCGCCGTGCGCGGATCGAGAAGATGATGGACGAGCGCGCCAGGGCCGAGCCCTATTGCTTCGTCAAGCTGCCGTCCTGCGTGGTCGGGCCGCACGACGAGGTCGTGCTGCCGCGGAACGTGGTCAAGCCCGACTGGGAACTCGAGCTGGGCGTGGTGATCGGCAAGCGTGCGCGGCACGTTTCCGCCGAGCAGGCCATGAGCCACGTCGCCGGATATGCCGTGGTCAACGACGTCACCGCGCGCGAGCACATCTTCCGCCGCGACGCGGGAGCGCTCGGCGCGGACTGGCTCTCCGGCAAATGCTTCCCGACCTTCCTGCCGTTCGGACCGCTGGTCGTGCCGCGGCAATGCGTGCCGGATCCCTACGACCTGAACATCAGGCTCTCGGTCAACGGCAAGGTGTACCAGGACGAATCGACGCGCGACATGATGATCGGGATCGAACGGCAGATCGCCTTCCTCTCCGATCGCGTCGAGCTGATGCCCGGAGACGTGATCTGCACCGGCGTCGCCGTACGGCAACGGCTCCGCCTTCGGCGTCTTCCTGCAACCCGGCGACGTGATGGAGGGGACGATCAGCGGCCTCGGCACCCAGCGCAATCCCTGCGTGGCGGAGACCTAGGCGTCAGCCCTCGCCGGACGGCTCCGGTTTCCGCAATCCGTTGAGCAACAGGTCGACCACGAAGTCCTCGTACTCGGCCGCGAGCGTCTTCATGTCGGTCCCTTGCGGTACCAGCTGCCGAACCACGGGCTCGGCGGACGCGAAGAAATCGAACAGGCCGAGCAGGGCGAGATGAAGAAACGCCGGGTTCACATGGCGGAGCCCGGTCGGCCCTTCGGCGCTCATCAGAGCGTCGAGATCGTTCACCGCACCTCGGTTCAGCTCTCCGAGATGTTCGCCGATGGCCGCCGATTTCGCCCCGGCGAGCTCGTCCACCATCAACCGGTGGATGTGCTTTGTCGAACTGGTGAAATGGGCGGTACGGCGAATGACCTGTTCGATCGCTGCCAGGGGTTTGGCCGGATCGAGCTCCGTCCGGGTCGAATCGGCCAGCATGCTTTCGGCTACCGCCATGAGCAGGTTGCTGCGGTCCCCGAAGTAGTATCGCACCAGCGCCGGATCGACACCCGCCTCGCGCGCGATCAGCGAGATCGTGACCCGCGCGGGCGGAAGGTCCTTGATCAGGCGCTTGGCGGTCGCGAGCAGCGCGTCGCGCCCGACGCTGTGATCGGCCGGCCGCCCCTTGCCCCGCTTGACCGCTCTGTCTTTGCCCATTGCCGCACGACTGCCCGCATTCCGAAATTCCCGCAAATAGGAATTGCGCCGACGCATCAAGGCGGTAAGCTTCATTGAAGAGAGGATCTACCGGCAATGGCAAATTGGGCGTTCACCCAGGGCGTGCACGATATCGGCAACGGCCTTTACGGCTACGTTCAGCCCGACGGCACATGGGGCTGGTCGAACGCCGGCCTCGTCGTCAGCGACGGCGAGACCCTGCTGGTCGACACCCTGATGAGCGTGCCGCTGACCCGTGAAATGCTCGACCAGTTCAAGGCTCGGGTCCCGGCAGCGGCGCACATCGGCCGGCTCGTCAACACGCATGCCAATCCCGATCACTTCTTCGGCAACGGACTGGTCGCGGATGCCGAGATCATCGGCACCAACGAGGCGAAGGCCGAAATGGCCGAGTTCGATCCGATCCGGCTCGCCAATCTCAAGGATACCTACGGGCAGATGGGCGATTCGGGCGCCTTCCTGTACGAGACCATGGGCCGCAAGTTCGACTTCTCCGGGGTGGACAAGGTCACGCTGCCGAACCGGACATTCGACGGCCGGCTCGACCTGACCGTCGGCTCCAAGCGGATCGAGCTGGTCGATCTCGGACCGGCGCATACGAACTCCGACACCATCGTCTGGGTACCCGACGACCGGGTCGTCTTTACCGGCGACCTGGTGTTCAACGAGGGGCACCCGATCATGTGGGCCGGCCCGGTCGAAAACTGGATCGCCGCCTGCGAGTATATCATCGGGCTCGATCCGGAAGTCGTCGTGCCGGGACACGGCCCGATCACCGATATTGCCGCAGTCGGCAACCTGAAGGCCTATTTCGAGTACGTGCGGGACGAGGCGCGCAAGCGGTTCGATGCCGGAATGGATTTCAACGCGGCGGCGCGCGACATCAACATGAGCGAATATCGCGGGTGGACCGATCCCGAGCGGATCGTCGCCAACGTGTTCTCGCTGTACAAGCAGTGGGGAACGGCCTTCACGCCCGAGCAGCAGCGCGACCTGTTCGGCGCGATGGGCCGCTATCGCAAGGAGCTGACCGCCCACGAGGAGGCTTGCCAGCATGCCCATTGAGGTGAACGCGACGCACGACCCCGCGCGCCGCAGCTGGGTCGAGAGCGCCAACGCGCCCGACGGCGACTTTCCGATCCAGAACCTGCCGTTCGGAATCTTCGACGCGGGCGAAGGACCGCGTGGGGGAGTCGCCCTCGGCGACCGGATAATCGATCTCGTCCGGCTGGGCGAAACGGGTCTGCTGGGCGATGCGGCCGCGAAAGCTGCCCGGGCGGCTTCAGGGGAAAGCCTGGCGCCGCTGTTCGCCTGCGAGCCGGCTTCCGTCAGCGCGCTGCGCGCCGAGCTGTCGGACCTTTTCCGGGTTGGAGGGGCCGGCGATCCGGCGAAGCTGGAGGCGACGCTTGTGCCGCTGAGCGACGCCGAGCTGCTGATGCCGCTCAAGCCGGCCGCGTTCACCGACTTCTGCACGTCCTACGATCACATCCGGCGCATGGGCGGCGCCAGGCCGAAGCTGGCCGCGCTCTCGCTGCCAGTGGCCTACAACGGCCGCGCGAGTTCGGTCCGCCCCAGCGGCACCCCGGTCGTACGCCCGTGCGGGCAGTACGAAACGCCGCCGGGCAGCAACGACGTGCGTTTCGGGCCGGAGCCGTTCCTCGACTTCGAGCTGGAGTTCGGCGCCTGGCTGCGCGGCGGGAACGAACTCGGCCGTCCGATCTCGGTCGCTGAGGCCGAGGAGCTGCTGTTCGGCTGCTGTCTGGTCAACGACTGGTCGGCTCGCGGCATCCAGTTCTTCGAGTCCATTCTCGGACCGCATCTCGGCAAGAGCTTCCTCACCACCATCAGCCCGTGGATCGTGACCATGGAAGCTCTCGCCCCGTTCCGTGTCGCGGCGCGCGGGCGGGACGCGGACGAGCCCGACGTACCCGCCTACCTTCTCGATGCCGACGACCGCCGCTTCGGCGGGATCAACGTCGAACTGACGGCGGACCTTGCCAATGAAAGACGGCGCGGCCCGGCGGATCGTCCGCAGCAACCTCGCCGAGCTCTACTGGACTCTCGCGCAGATGGTCGCGCATCAGGCCTCGAACGGTTCGCCGCTCGAGGCGGGCGACCTGATTGCCACAGGCACGGTCTCCGGGGCCGACGAGGAGGCCCGCGCTTGCCTGGCCGAGATCGTCTTCCGCGGCGGCGAGGTGATCGAACTCCCCGACGGCTCGACGCGAAAGCAGCTCGAGGACGGGGATACCCTGACCATCCGGGGGCGCGCCATCGCCGAAGGATACGTGTCGATCGGTTTCGGCGAATGCAGCGGCACGATTCACCCCGCGCTGGAGCTCGCATGACCATCACGACTTGCGGAGATCGACCGCCCATTCGGGTCTCGGCCCGCGGAAAGCACCTCGTCGTCGACATTCATTGCCATCTCGGCATTCCGGCAGCCGATGCCATCGTCCAGGCGCGGCATCCGGGCCCCCCTCCGGGCATAAACGATTTCACCAGCGCAAAGACGATGGAGGTGAACCGCGCGCAGTTCGCCGCCATGGGCCGCACCCTCAACACGATCGACCAGCGGCTTGCGGACATGGACCGGCTCGGCATCGACGTGCAGGCGATCAGCCCCAGCCCGGGCCAGTATTTCTACTACGCGGATGACGACGTCGCGCGAGAGGCGGCGCGGGTCGTCAACGAGGGCATGGCCGCGGCGGCCGCGCAGCATCCGGACAGGCTCGTCGCGATGGGAACCGTGCCGCTGCAGAACGTCGAGCTCGCGATCGAGGAGATGCGGCGCTGCGTGCGCGAGCTCGACCTGCGCGGCATCGAGATCAGCTCGAACGTCAACGGCGAGGACTTCCACAGCGAGAAGTTCCGGCCGTTCTTCGCCGCGGCCGAAGAACTCGGAATCCTGCTGTTCATCCACCCGCTCGGCTTCACCCACGCCAATCGGATGAGCGAGTATTACTTCAACAACCTGATCGGCAATCCGCTCGAGTCCACGCTGGCCATCGGCCACCTGATCTTCGGCGGCGTGCTCGACCGCTATCCGGGACTGCGCATCTGCGTTGCGCACGGCGGCGGCTACATGCCGGGGTACTGGGGGCGCATGGACCACGCCTGGCGCGCTCGTGCCGATTGCAGCGAGCACTGCCGTCACGAGCCATCGAGCTACTTGCGCAAGCTGTGGCTCGACACGCTGGTCTTCGACCAGGACCAGCTCGACAGCCTGGTGCGGACTCACGGCGCGGACAAGCTGTGCCTCGGCACGGATTACCCCTTCGACATGTCTGAGCCCGACCCGCTCGGTTTCCACAGCCGGCTGAGCGAGGAGGACCAGGCAAAGATTCTCGGATTGAATGCCGCCGAGTTGCTCGGGTTGCGCGTGGAATGAACGGGACGACGCGCCGGGCAGCTCGTTGATCGGATCGGGGCGGGAAGCGCCGAAGTGCGACAGCCAAGAGTGGCGTCGCCGGAAGAATGGGGAGGGGAACTGGTGACCGCGGCAAGACCCGACGCGCAGGGGCGACGAGATCCCAACCCCGCCTACGGGTTGTTCCTGTTGTTCGCGAGCAACCTGTTCAATTACGCAGACCGCTCCCTGCTCGGGATCGTCGTCGATCCGATCAAGGCCGATCTGCGGTTGAGCGACACCGAGATGAGCATCGTCTCGGGCTCCGCTTTCGTCCTGTTCAATCTGGCCGTCGGCATCCTCATCGCCGGCTGGGTCGATCGCGCCAGCCGGACGCGCATCCTGATCGTCGGCGTCACGCTGTGGTCGGCGGCGACCGCGGCGACGGGCTGGGCAGAAGGCTTTGCCTCGCTCGCGGTGACCCGGGCGCTCGTCGGCGTCGGCGAGGCAACCGCCTTCCCGGTCGCGATGTCGATGATCGCCGACCTGTACGCCCCCGACCGCCGCGCTCGCGCGGTGGGGATCTACCAGTCGAGCGTGTTCGTCGGCGTGGTGCTCGGCTCGATCGCCGCCGGCGTTCTGGCGGCGGCCTACGGCTGGCGGAACATGTTCCTGATCTGCGGGGCAACTGGCTTCATCCTGGTCCTGCTGATGGTGGCCACGATGCGCGAGCCGGAGCGGGGCAAGTTCGACCGCAACGACGCCTTCGACAGCCCCGCACCGAAACTCCCGGTGGCGGTCGGCCGCCTGCTGCGTATCCCGGGCTTTGCCCTGCTCGCGCTCGGCACGGGTATCGGGGCGATGACGGGAGGAGTGCTTCCGGTCTGGGCGCCGACATTCCTCCTGCGCAGCCACGACGTCGCGCTGGCCAACGTGGGCGCCCTGATCGGCCCCACGGTCGGCCTCGGCGGCGTGACGGGCACCATTGCCGCAGGCATGCTCGCGAGCCGACTCGTGCGCACCCGCGGAGGCGAGCTGACGGGATTGCTGGTTCCCCTGGTAGCCCTGCCGCTGGCGGTGCCGTTCTATCTGGTCTTCTGCTTCTCCTCCTCGCTCACCGTCGCGATGGTGGCGGCAACGATCATGAACTTCCTGCTCGCCAGCGGGAGCAGCCCGTGCTTCGCCGCGGCCGTGGGACTCTCGCCCGCCAACATGCGGGGCGTGGCGTCGACGATCATGCTGGCCGCGATAGGCGTGATCGGCAGCGCGCTTGGCCCGCTGGTCGTCGGCGCCTTGAGCGACGCGCTGATGCCGGGCCTCGGGCAGGAGTCGCTGCGTTACGCGCTGGCCAGCATGACCATCGTTCCGCTGATCAGCGCGGGGGTGCTGTGGCTATCGTACCGACAGGGCGCGGTTCGCGCGCCGGCCGTCGCGTGACCCTCTCGGCCGCAAGCACCATGACATTCGACCGGCGCAGGTCGCGGATTTCCGGCTTCATGCTGCTCTACACGACCACGTTCGTGATGGCGGCCGGCAACCTGGCGATGATGTCGCTGTTCCCCGCCATCGCGCGGTCCAGCGGCATTCCCGACGTGGCGATGGTCGCGGTCCAGTCCGTCTCCGCCGGGTTGAGCATGCTGGCCTTGCCGCTATGGGCTGCCCGGTCCGACCTGATCGGACGCAAGCCGGTGATCCTGATCGGGATCACCGGGTTCACCGTCGCAAGCGCCCTGACTGCGGTTGGCATCTTTGCCGCGGTCAACCGGCTGGTCTCGGTGGCCGCAGGCGTCGCTGCGCTGGCGGGGGCGCGGGCGGTGTTCGGCAGCGTCGGTCTGGCAGCAGCTCCCGCGATCCAGGCGCACATCGCCGACCAGACGACCGCCGCGCAGCGCACGGGTGCGCTCGCCTCGATGGCCTCGGCCCAGGGACTCGGCTCGATCGTGGGACCCGCGGTCGCGCCGTTGCTGATCCTGCCGTGGCTCGGCCTCGCCGGGCCGCAGGTCGTCTTTACCCTCGTCGGCTGCGGCATTCTCGCGTGGGTGGCCTGGCGGCTGCCGGCCTCGCAGGCGCGATCAGCGGATTCGAACGAACGCGCGTCGCGAAACTGGGACACGCTTCGGCGCCCTTCGGTCCTGCCATTCGTGGCCTATCTCGCGATGCTGAGCGGATGCCAGGCAGCGAGCCTGCAGATGCTGGGGTTCGTGGTCATCGACCGGCTTCGCCTGGCGCCGATCGAGGCCCAGCCGCTTGCCGGAATCGCGATGATGCTGGGTGCGTCGGCGGCGGTCACGGTGCAGCTCGGCATCATGCGCCGCATCCGTGCGCGACCTCCGCTGCTCATGCTGGCCGGTAGCGTCCTGCTGATCGCGGGCAACGGGCTCATGGCCATCGCCCAGACGTACCCCTGGATCGTGTTCGCCTACGTCCTGAGCAGCGCCGGCGCGGCTTTCGGCATGCCGGCGGCTGCCTCGGGCGCCTCGCTGGCAAACCCCTCGAACATGCAGGGCGCGGTGGCCGGAATGACCAGTGCCGCGATGGGCTCGGGCCTGCTGGTCGCCCCGGTGATCGCCATGTTCATCTACGGCTACAGCGCACCGGGAGCCTTCGTCGGGATCGCCACCGCGGTAGCCGCCGCCTCGTTCCTGCTGCTGCCGCGGATGTCCCGGCGCCTCGCGGTGACACAGCCCTCCAGCCACGCCGTCCGGTTTGACGAAACGCTGCAGAACTGACCCGTTCAACTGAAGGAGAAGACCGATGCGTATACAGGCGTTGAAGCTTGCGGGCCTGCTGGCCGCCGCATCCCTTGCCGCGGTCCCCACCCTTGCGGTCGCACAGGAAGCGACCACATCCCAACCCGCCGCCCATTACTCCGTGGACGAAACCCTCGTCGGCAAGCTGCTGGAGGACCCGGCGGCCGTCGAGATTCTCAAGCGCCTTATTCCCACGGTCTATGCCAACGAGATGTTCCAGACCCTCGGGCGGGACCTGACCCTGCGTGCCATCCAGCAGTACGAGCCCGAGGCGCTCAGCGACGCGAATCTCGCCCGGATCCAGGCCGAGTTCGACAAGATTCCGGCCAAGGAGTGAGCCGGGCCGGACGATGCGATCCAAAGTGCGCGGCGGGCCGAGCCCGCCTTCCGAGTTCCGACGGGGCTGGCCGGTGGTTCTCGCTGCCGCGACCGGGGCCGGTCTCGGCATCGCTGGCCTGCTGACTTACACCGCCGGGATCTTTGCCAAGGACCTGGAGGGGGAGATCGGCCTGAGCCGGACGGCGCTCGGCGGGGCCTTCTTCGGGGCGACCGTCGCACTGGCGCTGGCGCTGCCCCTCGTCGGCTGGCTGGTCGACCGGTTCGGCCCTCGCTGGCCGGCGCTGTTCGGTGCGCTGGCGCTCGCGGCCGGGTTCGCGGCCCTGGGGACGGCGGTGGAGACCGTGCCCGCCTACATCGGAGTCATGGCGGCGATCGGGTTCTTCGCCGCCTGCTCCGCACCGGTGGCTTACGCGCGAGCAGTCAATGCAGTGTTCGATCGCTCNCGCGGCCTCGCGTTGGGACTCACCCAGATGGGCGTCGGCGTCGCCGCGATGGTCGTTCCGCCGGTCCTGGCCCTGGTCGTTGCCGAGCACGGGTGGCAGACCGGATACCTGGCCCTGGCGGCGATAGCGGCGCTGGGGATCATCCCCGCGCTCGCGCTGCGGGGCGGAAACGAGGCGGTCACGCGTCCGGCCTCGAACGGCGGCCAGCTTCGCTCGCCCCTGTTCCTGGCCCTGCTGTTCGCCTTCGGGACGATGTCGCTCGCATTCGCCGGCCTGCTGACCCACTTCGTGCCGATGTTGCGCGAGGCAGGAGTCGATGCGCCCACGGCAGGCAAGATCGCCGGGGCGATCGGGGCGTCCGTCATCGTCAGCCGGCTCGTCGTCGGGTGGCTCGCGGACCGGCTGGAAGCGCCGCGGATCGCCGCGGCCTGCTGCGGTTTGTGCGCCCTCGGCTGTCTCGCGCTTGCCTGGCAGGGGGCCGCGTTCGCGTGGATCGGCGCGGTCGCCCTCGGGACGGCAATGGGGGCGGAGGCGGACCTGATCGGGTATCTCACCGCCCGCTATTTCGGCATCGCCCATTACGGACGGCTCTATGCGGTCCAGTATGCGAGCTTCATGCTGATGGGAGGTGTCAGCCCGCTGTGGATCGGCGCGCTGGCCGATGCCACGGGTGGTTACAGGGCCGCGCTCCTGGTCACGGTATTCGGGCTCGCGGTCGCGATCGCGCTGTTTCTCCGGTTGCCCAAGGTGCATACCGGGTCCGCCCCTGCAGCACAGCTCACGGCATGAGCACGGTACTCCGCACCGCGCCGGGGACCTGCGGCCGCGTTGCCGCGATCGCGCTCGAGGAAGCAGGTGTCGCGTTCGAGGTCCGCGTGGTCCGCTTCCTCAAGGGCGAGCACAAGTCACCGGAATTCCGTCGCATCAACCCGAAAGGCAAGGTACCGGCGCTGGAGATCGACGGGACGGTACTGACGGAAAACGTCGCCATCCTGACCTACCTGAACGAGCGCTTCCCTGAAGCGCGGTTGATGCCCCCGGCACCGACCCTGGCGGATCGCTGCCGGCAACTGGCCGACCTCTGCTTCTGCTCGTCCACGCTCCATCCGCTCGTGACCCGCATAAGAATGCCGATGTTCTTCGCGGGTCCCGAGCATTCCGCGATCGTCAGGAAGACCGCCGTGGCGGCGATGGACGAGTATTTTCAGATCGTCGAGGACCGGTTGGCCGGTGCACCTTGGTGGTACGGCGACCAATGGTCGGCGATGGATGGTTACCTCTACTGGGTCTTCTGGCGAGTCGAAGGGGCGGGTTACGACGTCTCCCGGTTCCCGTGCTTCGCCCGCCATGCGCGGGCCACGGAGCAGCGGCCCGTCGTCGTCCGCGTACTGGCCCGCGAAGAGGAAGCGCAGGCCCTGCTCGAGCGCGAAGGACTGAAGTTCGTTCCGCCGCCGGTCGACTGACGGCTTCAGATCGGCTCCGCCAGGAGCGCGTTCATCTGAGCGCCCGCAGCGGCATTGTCGACAAGCGGGCCGAGGCCGAGCTGGCCGCGGCAAATCTCGAGAGACTTCTCGACGACGAAGCGGCAGCGCGCGAACCGCCGGGCTCGATAGGCTGCAAAGGCGGCCTCGGGATCGTCGTGGCGCGCGAGCTCTTCGGCGAGCACGACGGCATCCTCGATTGCCATTCCGCCGCCCTGGCCGAGATGAGGGGTCGTCGCGTGAACGGCGTCGCCGATCAGGACGACGCGGCCCTTGCTCCAGTCTCCCTCGAGGAAGATCGTCTCGAGCGGGCGGTAGACCACGGCGCCGTCATCCGTGATGCTTCGGGCGAGCTGACGGATGGCGGGTGCACAGTTCGCCAGGCGCTCGCGCATCCTGGCGGCAAGACCCTCGGTCTCGAAGGTGGGATTGTCGGGCTCCGGCGTGGTTGCGTAGAGATAGATCTGGTCCCTGCTCATCGGCACGAGCCCGACGCCGATCGGGCCGTTGTACACGTGCAGCGCATCGAAGTCCGCCGGCCTCGGCAGGTTGTAGCGCCAAACCGACTGGCCCACGAATGCCGGGACGGGGGCATCGGGAAACAGCATCCGCCGCGTCTGTGAGTAGATGCCGTCCGCACCCACGACCACGTCGAAATCGCCGTGGCTTCCGTCCGAGAACGTCACCTCCACCTGCGAACCCGTGTCGTCGAGCCCGTCCGCCGTCACGCCGCGCCGAATCTCGGCACCGGCAGCGACGGCAGCCCGTGTCAGGACGCGATGCAACGCCGGGCGAGGAATGCCCATGCTTGCCGGATAGCCCTCGATCAGCGAGCGCGAAGGGATCCGGGCCACCTGCGTGCCGTCGGGCGCGTATATCTCGACGGCCTCATAGGCCCAGCCGGCCTCCACATAGTCCTTCGCAAGTCCCAGTGTCGCCAGCGCCCGCACCACGTTGGCCTGCTGGCTGATCCCCACGCCCTCCACCGATCCGGCCGGATCGCGCTCGATGACGGTGACCTCGAAGCCACGCTGCCCCAATGCCGAAGCGGCGGTGAGCCCGCCGATACCGCCCCCGATGACCAGAATCCGGGCTTGCCTCATCTCCACCGCCTTTGCGCACTTGCGTCCCGCCCAGCATTGTCCGATGAATTCCTAGGCGCAAGAATAATGGGAGATGGGTCGCGCATGAAACTCACGCGCCGGACCATGCTGCAAGGCGGAAGCGCCGCATTGATACTCGGCGGTACCGCGGGGGCGCAGAGCCAGCCGGAGTTCGTCAGTTCGGCGATCGACGTTCACCACCACTTCCTGCCGCCGTTCTACAAGCCGCACGTGCAGGGCTGGATGGACCGTTTCGCGACGGGGGTGGACGCCGTCATGGCCTGGACGCCCGAAGCATCGCTCGCCGCCATGAACGAGGCGAAGGTCGAGCGGGCCATCCTCTCGATCTCCTCGCCCGGCGTCCATTTCGGTGACGACGCCGCGGCTGCGGCGATCGCCCGCGACTGCAACGACTACGCAGTGGCGCTCGGCTCGGAGCATTCCGGCCGCTTCGGGTTCTTCGCCGCCCTGCCGATGCCGGACGTCGAGGGAGCGATCCGCGAGGCCGAGCGCGCTCTCAGGCTCGACGGCAGCCACGGGGTCGGCCTGCTGAGCAACTACGGCGGCCGGTATCTCGGCGATCGCGAGTTCCGCCCGCTGTTCGAGTGGCTCGCCGCGCGCAATGCGCTCGTCTACGTCCATCCCACCGATGCTCCTTGCTGCGCCGGACTGGTGCCGGAACTGGCCACGCCGCTGATCGAGTTCCCGGTCGATACCGCGCGCACGATATCGAGCCTGCTGTGGGCGGGGGTGTTCAGCGAATTTCCAACGATCCGGTTCGTCTTCTCGCATGGCGGAGGCGTGCTGCCGATGGTCGCCGAGCGAGTGATCGCGATGGGCTTCGTCGATCGCGAGCTGGGCGCGCGCGTGCCCGAAGGGGCCGCGGCCGCGCTGTCGAAGCTGTACGTCGACACCGCCAGCGTGGCCAATCCGGCAGCGATGGCAGCCCTCCAGCAATGGCTGCCGACGGAGCAGATTCTCTATGGGACCGATTTCCCCTGGGGAACGCTCGCTTCGTCACGCGCCGGCCTGGCGCGGCTGCAACTCGCCCCGGAAAGGCTGGCGGCCATCGAGTACGGCAACGCCGCCCGCCTGCTCGGACTTTGACCGCCACCTCGGCGCCTCGAGAGAGAAAGGTGTTCCATGACTCCGCCTGCCAGCGAAAAAGACCACCGGTGGAGCCGCACGCGCGCGGCCATGAGCGAAGCCGGCATCGACTGCCTGATCGTCGTCGGCAACGCCGGGCTGAACCTCTATCGGCTGGCCGACCTGCAGTACCTGTCCGGCATGTTGCGGGAAGGGGTCCTCCTGTTCCCCCTCGAAGGTGAGCCCATCATGCTCTCGTTCGGCGGCGGCCACGATCCGGATGCGTGGGTAACGGATCACCGAAACGGCTACCCGCGATTTGCCGACGGCATTCTCGGAATTGTCGAGGAGAGGGGCTGGGAGAAGCACACGTTCGGTGCGCTTCTTTCCGGATACGAGGGCGATCTCAGTTTCCCTGCCCAGATCCACCGTCGAATGACGGAGCGGTTTCCGAACGCCTCGATCGTGGACGCCGCCCCGATCCTCGAGCGCGTCCGGCGCATCAAGACGGACTACGAGATCGAGTGCTTCAGGTCGGGGTGCAAGGTGGGCCTGGATGCCATCGAGGCGGTCGCCACCCTCGCGAGGCCCGGCGTCAGCGACCTCGACGTCAAGGCGGAGCTGATGCGGTCGCTTTTCCGCGGCGGCTGCGATTCGCATACCCTGCTCCTGTTCCACTCGGGCAGCCGGAGCGTCCACGGTGCGATGGGTGGGTCCCTGCCGGCTCCGAAAGGGCGCATCCTCGAGGATGGCGACGTCATCAACTCCGAGTTCGATGCCAGGTTCGAGGGCTACTGCGCCCAGTTCAATCAACCGTTCTTCGTCGGCAAGGTCGACGAGGCGTGGGAACAGGTCGCCGCAACCGCCGCCGAGTGCTTCGCCGGCGGCCTAGACGCGCTGAAACCCGGCCTGTCGGCCGGAGAACTGCAGGCGCTCATGAAGGCCCCGGCCCTTGCCCGGGGATACCAGGTCCTCGGGCCCATGTTTCACGGGCTGGGATTGTCGTTCGAGCGTCCGATCGCCCAGACCGCGCTCGGCACGAGCTTCGACGAGGACCTCGATATCGTGCTCGAGCCCGGGATGGTGCTCGAGCTCGAACCGCACGTCGTGGCGAAAGACTTCTCCCGCGGCTGTTCGCTCGGTTGCCCGGTGCTGATCACGCCGGAAGGGTGTCAGCCGCTTGCCGAGGGCTGGCAGGCCGCTCCCGTGCGCATTTCCGCCTGACCCGACGCACGCTGCGGACGCGCCCCGGCCAGCAGCTCGGCCGGTCGTCGAAAACGCTCGTCGCTCGACGCAGGCGGACGGCGGGTCGCCGAAGCTGAGGCCGCCGCCCACGGCCGGGCGGGGCCCGTCACTGGCCAGGAAATGGTGCGCAGAAGGGACTCGAG